>JAEEGH010002538.1_pt1 | contig 49263 bp, 14 predicted proteins | sample 9134181 | NCBI WGS metagenome assembly JAEEGH01 (sample SAMN16246544, study PRJNA631951) | gut metagenome | biome: gut microbiome; feature: rumen; material: DP-attached | host: Bos | place: Iran: Karaj | collected 2018-10
ATGTGAAGGTGTTGGCGGTCACTGCGACGGGGGTCACGGCCGTGGTGCCGTCCCATGTGCCGTTGACGATGGCCACCTCATAGTTGTTGGCATCGCCGGAGAAGTTCATGAAGATCTCTGTCTCGGTGGCCAGGACGGAGTCGATGACAGGCTCCCCGCAGAAAATCGTGGATCCGTTGCTGACGACAACATTGTCGATGGCGGCGGGAGGGTTGGTGCCGACGGTAGCATCGTTGACCCAAAGGAAGACCAGGTGGTAGCGGCCGGGGGCGTCGATGTCGACGGTGTCGGTCTCAGTGGCCCAACCTGTGGAGAGGTTCAGCTTGCCGCCAAGGGCAATCCATCCGGGAATGGAGGCCGTGGCAAGGGCGCTATGGCTGGAGATGCCGGAGGCAGGGAAACCATCGGCCTGGACATGGTAGAGAGAATCGGGGACAAGCCATGCACGAAGGAAGTCGAAGTTGGACTCGCCCTTGGCGCTCCAGTCGAAACTGATGACGTAGCTGCCACTATCGGAAATATCGAAGGCCCGTGAGAGATAGGAACGCGAGGTGGAGGTGATGGAATAGGCGTTGGAAGCGCCATTATCATTGCTAATGTAGCAGGCTCGCGTGCCACCGTTGTTGGTGGCGGTACCCATTGTCCAAGCATTGGTTCCGTTGAGGCTAATCCAACTCTGGTTGTCGCTGCTGGAAGATTCGAAGCCAGTGCTATAGGGGAAGGTGCTGACGGGATTAAGTGCCATGATTGTCACAAGTACCACACTGGTGTCACTGCCAAAAGCGTTGTGGGCCACAAAGGTGATTGTGTCGACTCCCGCGACGTTGTAGACAATGCCGACGGAGGAGGTAGTACTGTCGGTGAAAACCGCCTGGCCGGCGGAGACCATGGAGGAACTCCAGGAATAGGTCATGGTGGCGAGGTCGCCTTCTTCATGAACGGCGACAAAGTGGTTGGTGTCGTCGGTCCAGACAAAATTGGGGCCCTGAATCGAGAAGAGAGGCTCGCGGGTGCGACGGATGCCCACATTGCTGAGGACGATGCGGCCGTTATAGACACTGTTGTTGCGGAAAGCCACGCGGATGCTCTGCCCGGCATAGGCCGACATGGGGAAGTGGCGACGCATGAAAGAGTGGGTGTCGAGGTTGGTCTCGATGGTGATGGTGTCGGTAAAGGAGGAGACAGACGAAGAACCCGTGGGCGAGACGAGGAGTTCATAGTTGGCCGACGAGGAGACGGAATTGTTGCTACGGTATCCATACACAAAGTAGACCAGTTCGAGGCAGCCGGTATCGGTGGCGGGGATGTCGATAACGGGAGTGATGAGCCAATCGTTGGCAGCCGAGGTGTTGTAGCCTGCGGCCGAATAGATGAGGTGATTGGCAGTGGTTCCCTCGCTCCAACTGACGTAGGGAGCGGGCGAGAAATAGACGTTGGTCCAACAGACATCGAGCGTGCTCGGGAAGTCATAGCTGAAGGGGACTCCAAAATGAGTGCACTCGGTGGTGAAAACGCCGTTCACAGAGAAGCTGGTGTCACCGGCACCACAGATGGCACGGACAACCACATCGTAGGTAGTGGAGGGCTGCAGGGTAGCAATGGTGAAGAAGGTATCGGTGACAACGACAGGGACCATGTCGCCCACAACGACCTCATAGGCAGCAGCATTGCCAGTCCAGTGGAAGGTAGCCATGTTGGTGCCGACAACATCGACAACCACAGCGCCAGGGGCCACACAGGTGATAGCGGCAAGCGCAAAATTGTCGACGGCGGCTGGAGGATTGGTGCCATCGGTATAGTCGTTCTTCCATGCAAATACCACATTGTAAACACCCGAAGCCTGGAGGTTGAAAATCGACGAGAAGTTCTGCCAATTGTTGGAATACGTGAGATCGCCGGTGAGCGAGGTCCAGTCATTGGCGGCGTCGACACCTCCAATGATGGAAGTTCCCATGGGAACGAGATAAACGTTCAGGTTGTCGAAGCTGCCCTCGCCGTAGCAACGCCAGTCGAACTCGAGACGATATTGACCAGCGGAGGCAAAGTTGAAAGCCTTGTAAGCATACGAGTAAGAGGTGGCAGTGTTGGAATAGGTATTGTTCAGGCCATTGTCGTTGCTGATATAGAGCGAGCGGCTACCAGCAGCGCTGACAACAGAGTCGATATACCAGGCATTGACGACATCGTTGGTTATGGTCCAAGCCACATCGTCGGTAGCCTCGAAGCCAGTGCTGTAAGGAAGAGCGCTATAGGTGACGACCATGGGCATGACGATCCTGACGGCGGTGTCGGCGCCATAGAAGTTGGCAGCCACAACCCTGATGGTGTCGGCCACGGTCGCGGAATAGAGGAGGGTAACTGTGGCGCTGTCGACCATTGTCATGGTGGCAATCCCAGCCGTGGCGGCGGTGGAAGACCAGGAATAGGTCAAACCCTCGCGCGAGCCGTCGTCGAGCACAGCGTGGTAGGTGGTGGCAAGACCCACCACGGGGCTGGCGGCACCGGCAATGGAGACCTCGGGGATTTGGGCATTGTAGATAGAAATATCCTCCAGAATGACACCATTGTCATCAAGACCACGGCGGACAAAGGCGACATAGATGTTCTGTCCGGCAAACTGGGCGAGGCTGGCGGTATGCCGTATAAAGGATTCCTCGTCGAGGTCCTCGGAATAGACAGTGGTGGAGAAGGCCGACGTGTCGGTCGCCGAAGTGGTAGAGACCTTGACCTCAATACGGGGTTGGCTGCCCCCAAAAGCCTCGCCATGGGAATACCATGCGAGAGTGGCACTGGTCATGTCGCCAGTTAGTTCGATGAGGGGCGATACCAACCATTCGTTGCACTGCTCCACATCATTGTAGCTGCTGATATAGGCGCCGGCACTATAGTTACGATTGTATAAGGGGGAGGTATTGTAGTCCCAATTGTCGACAGCTGAGCTGTTCATGTCTAATCTCTGCCAGCAAAGCGCCGAGCTGCCATCGAAAGATTCCTCGTGTGGGAAGACATTGATGTTGCCACAGGAGGTCATGAAAGTACCCGTGATTTCGGAACTCATCGAGCCATCGCTGCAGTTGGCAATGATTCTGACAGAATAAGAGGTGCCGGATTCCAGGTCGGTGAGAACGGCAGAGGTGTCTGTCGTTGTGAATTCTTCCCATTCATCATTTTCCGAGGCGCGATAGTAGACAGTATATGCGGCACCGGAATTGTCATCGCTCCATGCAAGCTCGATGCTGCTGTCATCGGCATCCACAAGGGTGAGGTTGTTGGGACGGGAACACACGGGGAGCAGATGCACGTCGACATTGTCGATATACCAATGCCAGTTGACGACATTAGGGTTATACTTGAAAGCGATGCGTGCCGAATCGGGGGCACCGGCGAACGAGACGTTCTTCTCGACAGGAACCTCCGGATTCATCCACTCGCCAACATTGTATGTGGCCAAAGGCGTGAAGACATACGTCTCGTCTGGTCCTGTAATATAACCCACACTAAGACTACCGCTTGAAGAACCTTCGGGATGGGTGGTAAACGTAAGTTCCAGTTGGTTCAGGCCGGCAAACAACGGAGAGACCATAATACTGGGATCGGTGTTGCTGGAGCGAATTTCTAACTCGTTGCTCTGGAACCTGTAGGCGCCAGAGCCGAGGTGTGTCCAGCATGGTATCGTGGCATTCCAGCTGAACCCATTGAAGCCCTCGCGCCAAGGAAAGCTGGTGATTATTCCGCAAGGAGTGCGCTGCTCGAGGGTAGCGACGATGCTTGTGTCGTCGCCAGAGCATACCGCGGCCACCTCGAGAGTGTGAAGCATGCCGGCGGCAAGGTCGGTGAAGAGGTAGAAGGTATCGAGGGCATCAACCCACTCGCCACCGTCGCTGCGTACAATCCACGAAGATTCGTCTCCGCCGGGAGTCCAATGGAATTCATAGCCGAAGGCTGTGGTGTCGACGGCCAGCCCCGTAGGAGACGAGCAGCCCAGCGTGTGGAGATTGATATTGTCGATAGCTGGCGGTGGCGGGGCACCGACGCCATAAGTGTCACCCATGCTGTAATACCAGAATGCCAGATAGTAGACTCCGGCAGTGGGGATATTGACAATGAAAGTAGCATGCTGCCATGTGGTGACAGCACCGAGCTGACCACTGCACGAAATCCAATTGTCCCCTTCCACCAGATCAGATGCCGTCATGTCAACGGTGGACGGAACCAGATAGGTAAAGAGAGGGCTCATCATAAAGTTCATCCCGTAAAAGTTACCCATCCCGTTGTTGAGCCAATCAAACTCGAGAACATACTGCCCCGCTGTCTGGAAATTGACAGGGCGATAGGCATACGAAGATGACACCGTCGAGGAATTAACGGCATGGGTTGCACCCGAGGTGTTACTGACATACAAAGATTGGGAACCGCCCGAGGTGTTGTTGATGGCCGAGCCAATATACCATCCATCCCCGTTACTGTTGAAGTTCCATTCAACGTCGTCACCATTCTCGAAAGAGGTGGTGTAGGGCAATTCAACTGCCGAGAGCGTTTGTGCCCGTGCCACAACAGGCAGCAACGTCAAAAAAAGCAAAGGAAGCAATGTCTTTTTTAACATGACAAATTGTTTTATATTATTAAATTATTAAAATGATTCTTATTATAATTATGATTTTACTGTCGTTTTATAGCCCATAAGACGATGGAATCAGAAGCACAAGATACTGGAAGTCAGTTGGATTATAATAGTTTTTCTTATGATTGTACAAACGCAAATATACATTTTTTTTCAATTGTACAATTGTTTTTCTCACAAAAAAAAAAAGCCCGTCTGACGGCGGGCCTTGGAGGTTAGGGAGACGCAGCATTGGCTGCGCCTCCACGGGAAGAATCATCTTTAGCGAACCACGAGTTTGCGGATGGCGTTGACCTGCTCGCCGACGATGCGGACGAAGTAGGCACCCTGGGCCATCTCGGTGACGTCGATGGTGAGTGTGCCGTCAACGACGATCCACTTGCCGGTCTCGCGGCCGTTCATGTCGACCACCGTCACCGTGGCAGCGCCCTCGATGCCCGTGAGGGTCACCGTGCTGCTGGCAGGGTTCGGGTAGAGGCTGATGGCGGCGGAGTTGACATCGTCGATGCCCTCGCCGTCGGCGGTGGTGAAGTCGACCACGCTGCTCCATGCCGAGGTGACACCCTCGCCGCACACGGTGCGGACGTAGACGTCATAGACGGTGGTGGCGGAGAGGCCGGTGAGCGTGTGGCTCGTGCCAGTGGCGGCGACGATGATGCCGTTGCCCTGGTTGAAGCCGTTCATACCATACTCAATCTCGAAGTTGGTGGCACCCTGCGGGGCTGTCCAGCTCACCACAGCGCTGTTGGCGGTGATGGTGTTCGGGTTCACGGTAACACCGGTGACGGGCTGGCAGGTGAGGGTGGTGAAGGTAGCCGAGGTGCTCCAGTCACTGTAGACATCAGCGTCGCAGTTGGCACGGACCTCGAAGGTGTAGGTGACGCCGTAGGAGAGACCGGTAACCGTGTAGGGGTTGGTGGTCACGGCGATGGTCTGATCGTAGCCTTCACCCATGATGTGGAGATCCCAAGCGGTCTCGTTGCGACCGGGATCCCAGCTGAGGGTGGCAGTGGTGAGCGTCACATCGGAGGCACTGGGGTTGGCGGGAGCGAAGCAGGGACGCACCGGAGTGACGACAGTGACGACAGTCCAGTTGCTGTATCTGTCATTGTCGCACATCTGGCGGAGGCCGATGCTGTACTCGGTGGAGTCGGTGAGGCCAGTGAAGGTGTAGGTGCCGGAGGCGGCAGTGACCGTGTTGTTGACCATTGCCTCATTCCATGCGCCTTCCATGATGGCTAGCTCGGTGTTGTCGCTGTTGGCCCAGTTGACCGTGATGCTGCTGTAGGTGGTGTCGATGCTGGTCACAACAGGCATGGGGCATCCACCACCGCAGGAGACGAGTTTCATCGTAGCGCGGTACTGGTAATAGCCCTTGTTGCCGCCGAAAGTGCTGCTGGTCGGGCTGGGGTTCTCAGAGTCGCTGTACCAGGAGAGGGTCTTGTAGTCGGTGCAACTGGAGTTGCGGAAGGTGTAAGAGGATCCGTCGTACTGGTTGGAATTGTCGTCGATGATGACCAGCAGGTTGCTGTAGCCGTCCCAAACATAGGTGGTGTCGAGGGTGAAGTAGTTCCAACCCTGCGAGCAGTTGAGGCTGCCGCTATAGACCTGGACAGCAGTGGAGTCGAGAACAACAAAGTCCGAACTGCTGCTGAAGGCACTCTTGTTGGTGGGTTGCAGCCAGATGGTGACATCGGTCTTCTTGGTCGAAGCAGTGGAGTAAGCGTAGTTAAAGGCGATGGCGGCGATGTCGCCAATGCCGTCAAGTTCATCGCTGTCGATGATGGTCTCAGTGAGGGTGTATTTGTAATAGTTGTTGACAGGAGTGTAGTAGCCGGTGCCGGTGGCGGTACCAGTGGAGGCAACAACGGCACCGTCGCACATCTCAGTGCTGAGGGAGGCAACGGAACTCCACTCGGCGGTGTCGCCAACGGAGCAGATGGCACGCACCTGGAAGTCATAGGAAGTCAAGGAATCGAGACCGTTGATGGTGACGGGATGGCTGGTGACAGTCATCGTGGTGGTGCTGCCTCCCTGGAGGCCGTAGCGCACTTGCCACTGGGAAGCGGCGGTCATGTCGTTCCAATCGACGCTGAGGGTAGTGGTACCGGCAGCAACAGCGCGGACGTTGTACACAGGTACGCAAGTGGGCAGATAATCGACCTCAACGTTGTCGAGGTAGTGGTAGCTGTAGTAAGTGGTGGTGCCGCTGGTGTAGTAGTTGCGGAAAGCGATGGTGCGGCTGGTGCCGGTGTAGGAGCCGAAGTAGACGGTGTGCTCCATGTGGGTCGAAGCGGGAGTGTTGATGACCTGGATAGGCACGAAGACGCTGTCTTCCATCACACCGACCTCGAGGCCATAGGTGGCGCTGGTGGTGTAGTCCCAGAAGGTGAGCTGCAGGCTGTCGAGCGAAGTGGGCATCTCGGGCAGCATGTGGTAGCCAACGCCGTAGAGACGGTAGCAATAGGAACCGCTGTGGGGATAGCTGGTGCTGTAGTAGATCTGGGGCACATAGGTGCCGGTCTGGTAGGTGGCGGTACCCGTGAGAATAGCGCTCCAGCAGGGAGTGGCCACGCCGGTGGCAGCTGTGGTGCTGGTGGTGTAGCTGTCGAAGTTCTCGGTGTAAGGCAGCGTCATTTCGCCACATTCAGTACGGAAGGTGCCCATAACTGCGGCGACGGTACCGCTGGCGCACAACGGAGTGACATAAACATCGTAAGCCGTGTTGGCGTTCAGGCCAGTAAGGGTATAGATGGGAGTGCCTGTGACGGTGGCGGTGGTGCCAGTGCCAGGAGTGAAGCCCGTGACACCGTACTCAACCGTCCATGAAGTGGCATTGCCGTTCTCAACCCATTCAACAGTGATGGAATCAGTAGTGGAATAGGTAGCCTCGACCTGCGACACAGGAGTGCAGCTGGGTCTATAGTCAACCTCGACATTGTCGATGTAGTGATAGCTGTAGTAGATGGTGGTGGAGGTGGTGTAGTAGTTGCGGAAGGCGATGATGCGGCTGTTGCCGGTGTAGGAACCGAAGTAGACGGTGTACTCCATGTGGGTCGAAGCAGGAGTGCTGATGACCTCAACTGGCACGAAGGTGTTGCCTTCCATCACACCGACCTCAAGACCGTAGGAGACACTGGTGGTGTAATCCCAGAAGGTGAGCTGCAGGGTGTCGAGCGAGACAGGCATCGGTGGCAGCATGTGGTAGCCCTGGCCATAGAGACGATAGCTATAGGAACCGCTGTGGGCATAGGTGCTGCTGTAGTAGATCTGCGGCACATAGTTGCCAGTCTGATAGGTGGCGGTACCGGTGAGAATAGCCTGCCAGCAAGGCGCGGAGACGCCAGTGGCGGCGGTAGTGCTGGTGGTGTAGCCGTCAAAGTTCTCGGAATAGGGCAGCATGGCATCGGCACAGGGAGTGTGGTAGACGTTGGTCACGGCGAAGCCGGTGTCGCCGGCGGCGCAGATGGGACGGATGCTGACGGTGTAGTCAGTATTGGTGTTGAGGCCCGTGGCGGTGTAGCTCGGGGCAGTGACAATGGTGCTGATGGTGTCGACAGTGACCTCCCAAGAGGTCTCGGTGCCACCAGCGCTCCATGTGAGGGCGATGCTATTACCAGTGACGTTGGCAACCACATTCTCAACTCTCGGACAGGTATTCAAGTCCAGACTCACATTGTCGATGGCTGCAGGAGGCGTGGTGCCGCCGCTACCGTCGTTGCGCCAGAGGAAGACAATCTTGTAAGTGCCGGCGCTGTCAATGGAGAACTCGGAGACCTGGGTCTGCCAAGTGGTCACCAGATTGAGACGGTTGCCGCCGTCGAGAGCGATACCGCCGGCAGGCATGGCTGAGGCATTGTCGAAGCCGCTGTAGTCGCCGGGGGTCAGCGCGGTGCCGACGGGCACAATGGCCGCACGGATGAAGTCGTAGCTGCTTTCGCCATTGGCCTTCCAATCGAAGGAGCAAACATAGTTGCCCACTCCGAGGTCGATGGTGCGAGAGGCGAAGACATGGGTCGTAGAGGTTACAGTATAGGTATTGGTATTACCATTGTTGGTGATGTAGAGTGACTGGGTGCCGCCGTTGCTGGTGGCGTTGCCCACCATCCAGTAGTTGGCCTGGGTGCCGTTGGTGAAGTCCCAACCGTTGGGACCATCGGCCTCAAAGTTGCAGCTGTAGGGCACAGAGGCCGACGGGGTGAGGGTGGCAAAGCCGGCATGACGGGCAAAGACATCGGTGCCGCAGTCGGGATAGACATAAATGTGGTAATAGGTGGCGGGGTTGAGACCGGTGAGGACACAGAAGGTGTCGCTGACATGGACGGCGATCATGTGGCCCGTACCAGGAGTGAACTGAACGGTGTCGTACTCAACATTCCAACCAGTGTTGGTCTCATCGGTCCAACTAATGGTAAGGCTATTGGCAAGGACGTTGCTGACCTCAATGTCATTGACATAGGGGCAGGTGGGAATGATACCGAGCGTAAGGTCATCCAAATATCCATATTCATAGGAACTCGAAGTTTCGGGCTTGGGGAAGAGCAGTGTGATACGACCATGGGGGCCGGCATACTGGCTGAAGTTGACATCATGTTGAGCATAGACAGTCGTCGCCGAGATGATGGTGTCGTAGGGGATGAAGGAGGACTCGTCGGCCTGGTCGGTCATCACACCCACAACCACATTGTTGTGGTAGGACGAGGAAGTGCTGTATCCACGGAGCCAGAAGCTCAGCTGCAAGCCGGAAATCGGGTACACAGTGGAGTCAATCGGCGGGAGGATGAGATACTGGTTCGAGTCGGCCGAAGAATTGTAGGAATAGAAGCGGATGCTGTTGCCGCCGCTGTGGGAATAGGTGCTGCTGCTGTAGACATAGGGACAGTATCTATAGTCGTTGCGGGTACCATCGTTGTAGTAGTCCCAGCACAAAGGCAGGTAGCTACTGGTAGGGGCGATGCCGGTAGAGCCCTGGACGGCGTCGAAGTCCTCAAAGAGAGGCAGGGTGACATAGGTGCAATTGGTAACAACCGGCAACGAAATTGACAGACTGGTATCATTGCCGTCGCAGAGGCTGCTCACAGTGATGGTGTAGGCAGTGCTGGCATTGAGGTTGCTGAAGGTGTAGGTGGTGTCGTAGGCCACGGCCTCGTCGCTGCCGTCGCTAACAACCCACATCGTCTCGTTGCCACCAGCGCTCCAAGAAACGGAGATGCTGTTTTCAGTGACATTATTAACCACCAAGTTGGAGGGAGCCGCGCAGGTGTTGAGAGTAAGGCTCACATTGTCGATGGCCGCAGGAGGCTGGGTGCCGCCGCTACCGTCGTTACGCCAGAGGATAACCCAAGTGTAGGTACCGGGAGTGGAGAGGCGGAAGGTGCCGGACTGAGTCTGCCAAGAGGTGCCCTGCAGGTTGAGGCGTCCACCGCCATCGAGAGCGATGCCGCCAGCAGGCATGCCGGTGGTATTGTTGAAACCGCTGTAGTCGCCAGCCGTAAGGACAGTGCCGGCCGGAACCAAAGCGGCGCGGATGAAGTCGAAGGAGCTTTCGCCCTGTGCTTTCCAATCAAAGCTGTAGGCATACTCACCAGTGTCGGTGAGGTTGAAGGTACGGGTGGCAAACGAATAGCTGGTAGTAGTGGTAGTGTAAGAATTGGCGGTGCCGTTGTCGGTGATATACATCGACTTGTTGCCGCCATTGTTGGTGGCGTTGCCCACCATCCAGTAGTTGGTCTGGGTGCCGTTGATCAGCTCCCAACCGTTGGTGTTTGAGCCCTCAAAGTCACAGAAGTAGGGTACTCCGGTAGGCAGAGAAGCCAGCGTGGTGACGGTGAAGCCGACAAAGGTGCTGGTGTCACCGCCGCAGTCTGAACGGACATAGACATAATAGGTGGCGCCAGTGTCGAGGGTAGACATCAAATAAGTGGTGTCGGTCGCCACAGTGGTGACAGCTGCCGTGTTGGAACCGGGGACAAAGTCCACGGTATCGTATTCAACAACCCACGAAACACCGGCACCCTGGTCAGTCCACGAAATGTTGGCCCAGTCGACACTCATACTATCGACACGCAAATTGGCCACAGGGGGACACTGGGGCATGAGGTCAATGGTGATGTCATCCACATAGCCGGCGTTGTAGTTTGATGTAGGACGCGGGAACTTGAAAGCGATATGGCCGTGAGGACCATTATAGGCACCAAACATCACCTCTTGGGGCTCATAGGTGGTGGAACCGTGGGTATAGACAGTCTGCACGGGCACAAAGGTGCTCGAGTCTGTCGGATCGGTCATCACACCCACAATACCATAGGATTGGTAGGTGGTGGAAGTGGAGCGCATCCAGAAATCAACCTTCAGCGTGTTGATGGGATAGAGCGTAGAGTCGACCAACGGCATGATGGCATACTGGTCGGCATAGGTGCCGACAGTAGTGTAGGTGTAGAAGCGCATGGCCTGGCTTCCGCTATGGGCATAGGAGGCGCTGTTATAAACTATGGGATAGCCCGAATAGCTGGTGTTGGTACCCACATTATAGTTGTACCAACAGTTGGGCAGATTGTTGACAGCGACCGAAGTGCCGGTGGCGCCATCCGTTCCCTCGAAGTTCACGGTGTAGGGGAGCACACTGATGTCGGCGCACTTGGTGCTGGCACGGAAGTACTCGGCAAAGGTGGTGTCGCCACTGCAGATGCTGCGGATTTCGAAGTCGTAGGTAGTGCCAGACAACAGGTTGTCGAGAGTGATGCTGGTCTGGCTGACGTATTGGGTATCACGGACATTGCTTCCGGACACCCAATAGGCGACAAAGTAGTCGTTGGCATTGTCGCATCCCGTCCAGCTGAGGGTGAGGCTGCTTTCGGTAGTGTCCTGAAGAACGATGTTGCTCGGACGGAAGCAGGTGGGCTGCTCATAGCAAATGTCGAACTTCACATCGGTACGGTTATAAGTTTTGGTAAAGTTGGGACGGCCCGTCGAGGAGCTGCTACGATAGCCATAGAAAGACACATAATCAGGCGAGGTGCTGGTGTAATAGAAGGTACCGTTGCCCGAAGGTTGTGCGGGACGATAGAAATAGATAATCAGGCTCGAATCGGGAGAATATTCGAACGGGGTGGCGAGAGGAATGTTGAGCCACTCGTTGGCAGTGGTACGCAGAGTGTCGTCGAAGACAAGGGTCATGTGAGCCATCATCCCCACCGTGTCGGAAGCAGTGTTGAACGAGGTCAGGGCAGTCTTGCCCATATAGATGCGCATGGGAACGACCGTTGCCGTGCCACCTGCATGCAGACTGATGGAATTGATGGTTCCTTCGCCTTCCAAACCAAGTTCAATCATCTCCTCGGCAGTGAAGATACTGGCAGTATGGCCAACGGCATAGGAGGCAGAGGCATAGTTATAAGTAAAATAGGTGTAGCCGGACGAGGTACCATAGCTCACAGCATCGTTGATGTTGAGCAGGCCGTCGCCACAATTGCGCTTGGTGGTGAAGTGCTGTTCCGAAATGGGCAGGGAATTATCATTGCCGCCACAGTTGGCAACACCGGTATAATAGTAAGTTGTCAGCGGCTCCAAGTTGGAAAGAACCACAGCCGTATCGCTGGAAGTTTCATACATGGTAGCCGTGGCCACGTCGATAGAAGGCAGAGTGTCATAATAGACCGTGTAACTGCTCGCAGAACTGAGAGAAGAAAATGAAATAGTGACGCCGTCATGCGACAGATTGCTAACTGTCACACCTGTAGGCATGGGGCAGGAAACCTCAGAGATAGTCACATTGTCGATAGCTGCAGGAGGTATGTGGTAAACCGTGCCATCGTTACGCCAGACAAAGAGGAGGCGGTAAACACCGGCAACAGGCAAGGCAATCTCAGTAGAATAAGACTGCCAGATAGTACCGGCAAGATTTAGTTTGCTGCCACCATCGACAGCCATAAATCCCGAGGGAACCGTGGTAGCGGTCCAGGAGGAATATTCGGTAGGCAAAGCCGTGGTAGTGTCTGCCACTGCCACACGAAGGAAGTCGTAGGTGCTTTCGCCATCACACTCCCAATTAAACTGCAATCCGTAAACACCGGGATTGTCAATCTGAAGTGTCAAGTAGGCATACGACACAGAGGCCGAACCACTGTAGCTGTGGGTGGTGCCGTTGTCATTACTCACATAGAGGGCATGAGTACCTCCATTGCTGGTTGCAGTTCCAACATACCAACCGTTGCTGGCATTGCTGAACGACCATGCCGCACTGTCTGCGGCGGTCTCAAAATCACAAGACCAAGGGAACGAACTGATAATCGTTCCTTGAGACTTTGCTGCCCACGGCACCAATAGCGCCAAGGCAAACGCAATTAATAGATTTTTTTTCATAGTGTTTAGTTTTAAATGATTAATACGTTATATTTATTTTTATCTTTTCTCTGATTTCCTGCCATTTAGCACCCACGGCATTTTTTCGAAAGCCAACCGCAAATATACGTATAATATTTTAATTATGCAAATTTTTCACCATTTTTTAACTTTTCCCAACCCCGGAGGAGAGCCTTTTTTAACTTTTTCCGACCTCGGAGGAGGGGAGCCTGCGGCAGCCTGCCACCACCCCGGCGCCCCTCCCCCACCCCCTACCGGAGACTAAGGATCCATGCCGTATTTTCTCCCTACCATCGCCCTGCCAACTCCCTACCAACTCCTACCGTGGTAGGAGTTGGTAGGGAGTTGGCAGGGAGTTGATAGGTGGTTATCACGTAGTTAGCTACAATCGGGTGTTAGGGCGGTTTTTGCCGTTCCCGAAGGAGGATTTTAAGTTAAATTGACATAAAAAAAACAACCCTTCCTGAAGAGAGGAAGGGTTGTGCAGGTCGATGGGGAACAACCGAGGGGCTATTGTTCCCCGGTAGGGGTATCGTCGGACGGCAACTCCTTGGGAGAGAAGACGTCGAGACGTTTCAACTGGAGATAATAGACCACGAGGAACAGAGCAGTCATCATCACGTCGCCGAGGCCGAGGAAGCCCCTTCCGATGAAGAGCAGCGGAAGGGCGAGCATCAGGAGCTGGGCGATGGCATAGCAGTGGTAGCCCGAGCGGCGGAGGTTCCACATGAGGACGCAGCCTACGACCGAGAGGGCTCCGAGGAGGCCCATGGCGGCGAAATAGGTGCGGGGCACCGCAGCCATCGTTTCCCAGGCGGTGGTGGCATGGAAGGCTTCAAGCATCTCGGGGTGGGAGGTGTAGAAGGCGTTGAGGGTAGGCATGGCAATGGCCAGAACGATGTTCGAGAAGAACAACGTCGCACCATAGATGATGCTCAGCACCAGAAGGATGCAGAGGCCGGTCTTGGACTTTTTCATAACACGGCGGCCATCTGTTGTTGCAGTTTGCGGGCCTCTTCGGCAGCGCGGTCGGCGAAGTCCATGCCGGTGGAGGCATAGATGATGCCGCGCGAGGAGTTGACCAGCAGGCCGCAGTCTTTGTTCAAACCATGCTTGCACACCTCTTCGAGGCTGCCGCCCTGGGCACCCACACCGGGAACGAGCAGGAAACTGCCCGGCACGATGCGGCGCACGTCGCCCAGCATCTCGGCTTTGGTAGCTCCGACGACATACATCATGTTCTCTTCGTTGCCCCACTGCTTGGAGCTTTCGAGAACGCGCTGGTAGAGCGGCGTGCCGTTGTTGTCTTCGGTGAGCTGGAAGTCGAAGGCACCCTTGTTGGAGGTGAGAGCCAGAAGGATGACCCACTTGCCGTCGTAGACGGTGAAGGGGGTGACGGAGTCGGCACCCATATAGGGGGCGATGGTCATGGAGTCGAAGTTGAAGTCGCCCTTGGGGTCGAGGAAAGCCTTGGCATAGCGTTCGGACGTGTTGCCGATGTCGCCGCGTTTGGCGTCGGCGATGGTGAAAACGGGCTTCTTGAGGCTGTGGATGTAGTCCATGGTGAGTTTCAGTTGGCGGAGGCCTTCGAGGCCGAGGGCTTCGTAGAAGGCCAGGTTGGGCTTGTAGGCCACGCAGGCGTCGATAGTGGCGTCGATGATGGCGCGGTTGAAGAGGAAGACACCGTCTTTTTCGTTGCGCAGGTGCTCGGGCATCTTGGCGGGGTCGGTGTCGAGGCCGACACAGAGGAACGAGCGGCGCTCTCTTATCAAATCAATGAGTTCTTTTCTTGTCATATTGTTTGTTTTTGTTGTCTATTACACATCTTTATTACACACTCCTCCGCCCTTCGGGCACCTCCCCTAACTTAGGGGAGGAGATTGCTGACGCGGTGCCCCCCCCCTATCTGCTCCCCTAAGGGAGGAGATTGCTGGCGCGGTTGGCTATCCAATCTGCTCCCCTAAGTTAGGGGAGCTGGCAGCCGCTTGCGGCTGACTGAGGAGTGTGTCCCTTCCTTTTTTCATCACTTTTACAATATCTTCAACTATATACTCCAGATGCTGATATACTATCTTGTTTTCATATCTCAGGGTCGTTACCCCATGTTTCTCTTTCAATATATTATCCCTCTCCTTGTCCATCCAATTCTTCCCCCACACGTTATGGCTTTCTCCATCCAATTCTATTGCCAACCGCAGGGCAGGACAGTAGAAATCAAGTATAAAGTCTTCTATACTAAACTGTCGGCGAAACTGAAGACCCTGTATCTTTTTCCTTTTCAGCAGATTCCATGCTGCGGCCTCCGCGCTGGTACCCCCGTTTCTCAATTCCCTCCGGTAGTCTTTCAGATAAAACTTGTTATGGGTCCGTTGCGGATGGCCACGGTCCATGGCTATTCGGTCAATTTGTGGAATTGTTCGGTGAGTTTCTTGGCGTTGAGCCCGCTCATGTCCTCGTCGGCGACGATGCGGCCGTGGTTGATGACGATGGCACGCGAGCACATGGCCTCCACCTCCTGCATGATGTGGGTGGAGAGGAGGACCGCTTTGTCTTTGCCGGAGCGGCGGATGAGGTCGCGGATGAACTCGAGCTGGTTGGGGTCGAGGCCGGTGGTAGGTTCGTCGAGGATGAGCACCTCGGGGTCGTGGATAAGGGCCTGGGCCAGGCCTACACGCTGGCGATAGCCTTTGGAGAGCTGGCCGATTTTCTTGTGGGCTTCGGGGGTGAGTCCGGTGAGCGCAATCATCTCCTCGGCGCGCTCGGCGCGGTTTTTCAAACCGCTCAGCCCGGCCGCGAAGCGCAAATATTCGCGCACATACATGTCGGGATAGAGCGGGTTGAGCTCGGGAAGGTAGCCAATATGGCGGCGCACCTCGAGGGCCTCGTCGTAGATACTGTGGCCACAGACGGTGAGCTCGCCTTCGGTGGGCGGGATGAAGCAGGTGATGATTTTCATCAAGGTCGACTTGCCGGCACCGTTAGGTCCCAGCAGGCCTACTATCTCGCCTTTCCCGACGCTGAACGACACATGGTCGAGAGCCGTTTGCTGGCCGAAGGTTTTGGTGATATCTTTGATTTCAATCATTTCAATCGACTTTGAAGCGTTTGCCGTCCTTGATGCCGAAGATGAAAGCGTCCTTGAAGCTGGTGGTCTTGGTGATGGTGTCCAGGCGCTTGCGGGCCTCGGCCATGGTAGTGTAGTTGCCGCAGGAGTAGATGTAGTATTTGCCGCTCTTCACATAGTGGATGTCGCGGATGCCCTGCAGGTCGGGGTCGCCCGATTTGAGGAGACGCGAAGCGGTGCAGAACTGGATGCGGTAGTGGGTACCTTTGTCCTCGGGTGCGAGGGGCTTGGGTTTGGGTTCCGGCTTGGGTTCGGGCTTGGCCTCAGGAGCCGGTTTTGTCTCGGCGGGTTTGGCCGGGGCGGGAGAAGCGGCGGGCTGTTTCTCGACAGGGGCGGGCTTGGTCTCGGGGGTAGTCATCTTGCGGCGCACGGCCCACGCATCCTTGAAGGGGGTATGTTTCTGCACCTCGGCGCAATATTCGTTGGCCTCGGTGAAGGTGCCGAAACGGCCTACAGAATAGCAGTAGAGCTGTCCGTTGCGGGTGACCATCACATTTTCAAGTCCCATGAAGGCGGGGTCACCCTCCTTGAGCTCGGTGCCGGACGTGAGGAACTGCACGGTGAAGAATTCGGTGGCGCTGACGGCAGTGTTCCTGGGTGCCTGCAGGGCGCTCTTCGCCGGAACGGGAGCAGGGGTGGCGGGTTTGGCCACGGGCTCGGGTTTGGGTTCCGGCTTGGGTTCGGGCTTGGGCTCAGGTTTTACCTCAGGTTTAGGTTCTATCTTAGGCTCTGGTTTGGGCTCGGGTTTGGGTTCGGGTTTCACCGCTTCTTCGACAGGGGCGGGGGCGGGCTCTTCGACGGCCACCTCTACACGGGGTGCCAGCTCGCGCGTGGGCACCGGGCGCTCGGGCGTGGTGACAGGTTTCTTGGGAGCCGTCTCGGCAGGCTCGGCCACAGGCTCGGAGGTCTCCTTGTTTTCGGCCACGACAGGGACGGTATATCCCGGCAGGTCAATCTTCGGATTGGCAATCTTGTTGATGCCTTCCTCGGTGGCTTTGAAGTTCATGAAGGCGTTGAAAAGGCTGATGGCGATCTTGGCCTGGCCTTCGTCGCTTATCATGAAAGCTTCCTCGGTGGGATTGCTGATGAAACCCACCTCGGTGAGCACCGAGGGGCAGGTGGTCTTGTAGAGCACGAAAAGTTCGGCCTGCTTCACACCGCGGTTGATGGTCTTGAGGTTTTTCTTGTACTGGTTCTGGATGGCCTGCGCAAAGTTGAGGCTCTTGTCGAGATAGGCGTTCTGGAACATGGCAAGCATCACAAAACTCTCGGGGGCATTGGGGTCGAAGCCCTTGTAGGCCTCGTTGCTCTTATAGTCGGATTCCAGCAGGATATCGGCATTCTCTTTCTTGGCCACCTCGAGGTTGGCACGGCTCTCGGAGAGACCCATCACGAAAGTCTCCACGCCCGTGGGGATGGCCGTGGGGTGCGAGTTGATGTGTATGGAGATGAAGAGGTCGGCCTTGTTGCGATTGGCAATGTGTGCACGCTCGGCCAGCGAGATGTCGACGTCGGTGGTGCGGGTATAGATAACCTTCACATCGGGGTAGTTGTCGGAGATGAGTTTACCGAATTTTTTGGCGATGGAAAGAGTCAGCGTCTTCTCCTGAACCCGTCCTCCCTGGGCACCGGGTTTTGCTCCTCCGTGACCGGGGTCAATGACTACGGTGCGCACCTTATAAACATCTTTTTTTTGTGAAAAGACAGGTGCCGAAAAGAGCGTTATTGCAATGAAGAGTGTTAATAAGCGTCTCATTTTCAATCTAATATTTTTATATTTTTTCAATTGCATAAATAATTTTATCTTTGCAAATCGAAAATGCAAAGATAAGAAGATTTTTTGAATGGTCAAAATTAAGTTTTTAATACCCCTTTTTCTGACCCTCCTGATGGCCATTCCGGCGGGGGCGCAGACCGACATCGACACCTTGATGCAGGTGTCGAAGGGGGCCATTGACCATGTCATCAAATACAAGGCCAAGGACTCGGTAGCCATGGATCTCGACACGCGCCGCGCCTATCTCTACACTGACGGTTCCATCGACTACGACAGCATGCTGCTCCGCGCCGACCACGTGGAGGTGGACTTCGATGCACAGACCCTTCACGCCCACGGCACTGCCGACACCGCCGACAATGTCATCGGACGCCCCTATTTCCAGCAGGACGGCACCGAATACCACGCCGACACCATCACCTTCAACTACGACACCAAGAAAGGTATTATCCAAGGCGTCATCACCCAAGAGGGCGACGGTTTCCTCCATGGACAGAAGGTGAAGAAAATCAACGACTCGGTGATGTACCTCAGTGGCGGCAGCTACACCACCTGCAACTATGCCCACCCCCACTTCGCCCTGAACTTCACCAAGAGCAAACTCATCACCGGCAACAAGATTGTCACCGGTCCGGCATGGCTTTCCATCGAGGACGTGCCCACACCAGTGGCACTGCCTTTCGCCTTCTTCCCCATCACCAAGAGCCGCACCTCGGGAGTCCTTATCCCCTCCTACGGATGGCAGAACTACCGCGGCTACTACCTCCGCGACGGCGGCTACTACTTCGCCCTCGGCGACAACTGGGACCTCTCACTCTTAGGCGACATCTACACCAACCTCAGCTGGGCCCTCGAGGCCAAGAGCAACTACTACAAACGCTACAAGTACAAGGGTGCCTTCGATGCCCGCTACGGCATCACCTACGAGGGCATCCGCGGCGACACCAACACCTTCAACGCTTTCACCGACTTCAAGTTCACCTGGCGCCACGACCAAGACCCCAAGGCCAACCCCTACTCCCGTTTCTCGGCCAACGTCAACCTCCAAAGCCGCAACTACAACCGCAACACCTCCAATCGCAACGACTACTTCAACTCGACCACCACCTCCTCCATCAGCTACTCCACCAAAATGGGTTCCTATCTCAACCTGACCCTCTCGGCGCGCGAGAGCTACAACACACAGACCGGCATGATGAACATCAAGTTGCCCTCCCTGTCGCTCTCCTCCATCACCATCTATCCCTTGCGCCGCAGCAACCCCGTGGGTGGCTACCGGTGGTATGAAAACATCTCGCTCTCCTACGTCCTCAACGCCGAGAACAACATCAACACCGGCGACAGCGAGCTCTTCACCCGCCAGACCCTCGACCGCATGCAATACGGCATCCAGCAATCCATCCCCATCTCTTCGACCCTCAAGGTGCTGAAATTCTTCACTTGGACCAACTCGCTGACCTACAACGAGCGATGGCATTGGAGCACCATTCGCAAAAGTTTCGATGCCGCCACCAACAGCGTCGTCACCGACACCGTCAGCGGATTCCGCACCAACCGCGACTTCAACTTCAACTCCTCCCTCTCCACTCGCATCTACGGCATGTTCCAATTCAAGCACGGCCCCATGAAAGCCCTGCGCCACGTCATAAACCCCTCATTCTCCTTCTCCTACCATCCCGACTTCGGTGCCGAGAGACTCGGCTGGTGGAAGGAATATACCGACCAGACAGGCTACGTCCAGCGCTACTCCATCTTCCAGAACTGCCTCTATGGCGGGCCTCCCGACGGCCGCAGCGGCGCCCTTCGCTTCTCCCTGGGCAACAACCTGGAGATGAAATGGCAGAACCCGTTTGACACCACCGCCGAGGTCAAAAAAATCACCCTCATCGAGAACCTTACCCTCAGCATGAGCTACGACCTTGCCAAGGACAGCATCAAACTCTCGCCCCTCTCGGTCAGCGGCCGCACCACCCTCTTCCGCACCCTCGTGCTCAACTACACGGGTTCCTTCTCACCCTACGTCATCGACACCCTCGGGCATCTCCACGACGAATTCCTCTGGGACCGCGAACAACGCCTCTTCCGAAAAGAAAGTTCAACATGGAGCGCCCAGCTCTCCTTCAGCCTCAACAACAACACCTTCGCCTCCGACGGAGCCAAGAGTCAGGGTCGTCCCCAGACCGCTATCCTCCAAACACCTTACAACTACAATCCCGTCTTCATGACCGGTGGCTACTACGACTTCTCCGTGCCCTGGAATATCAGCCTGAGCTACACCTTCAACTATGCCAACACCTTCGTGGCGCGCGAGATGGATTTCCAAAGCCAGACCAACCGCAGCATCACCCTCTCGGGCAACGTCAGCCTGACCCAGAACTGGCGCATTGCCATGAGCACGGGCTACGATTTCGTCAACAAAGGATGGTCTTATACTACCGTCGACATCTACCGCGACCTCCACTGCTGGGAGATGCGTTTCTCGTGGGTGCCTTTCGGCTACTACCGCAGCTGGTTCTTCCAAATCAACATCAAAGCCGACGCCCTCAGAGACCTCAAATATGAGAAGCGCCAACACTACCAGGAGAACAACGGCTACTATAGCTATTGATTTCTTGTCTCCAAAGGATTACGAAAAAAAAAAATTATGGAAAATAGCAAATTGTATTACTCTATCGGAGAGGTGGCAGCAATGCTCAACGTGGCGCCGTCGGTGCTGCGCTTCTGGGAGACGGAATTCGACTGCATACGTCCCGTCAAAAACCGCCGTGGCAGCCGCAACTACACCGAGCACGACATCGAGCTCCTGCGCCGTATCCACTACCTGACACGCGACTGCGGCTACACCCTCGAGGGCGCCCGCGAGCAGATGCGCCAACGACCCATTGTAGACCCCAAGATGGAGGTCATCAAAAACCTTCAGGAAGTACGTTCCTTCCTCGTAGAACTGAAGGAGACCCTATAAAGGGCACAATTCACACTATTACAAAGGGATAAATACCGTACAAAAGACTTACCAACTCCTTATCATCCCCCTATCAACTCCTACCGTGGTAGGAGTTGATAGGGGGATGACAGGTAGTTGATAGGGTGTTGTAACTATGTTGGTACGATTGTTACGGCATGGTGTACGGCTCAAGGACAGGGATGCCCGAGAGCTGCCAGCTCTTGCCGCCCGTAGGCGTGCCGCTGTTGAGGGTGGTGACGAAGGCGGCTGACTCGGCCTCCGCGGTGGTCTTGGTATTGATACCGGCCTGGGTGCCACCCACCAGATAGCAAGTGGCGAAGGTGCCCGCGGGATAGGAGCCGAAGAAGACGGGCGTACCGGCAGTGGTCTCGTAGCAATAGACGTTGTTGACGATGCCGTTTGTGTAGGTGCCCACAGCGCCGCCCACCTTGCCGCCAACACCCTGAGTGGTGATGTGGGGGAGGTAGACATAGCTGTTCTCCACGGTGCCGCCATGCTGGTAGGCGGCAATGCCGCCGGCCGAACGGTTCGCTACGGAGGAGGTGGTGTGCACAATCTGGGCGTCGACATGGTTGACGAAGCAGTTGATGATGTGGCCGCCGGAGATGGTGTCGACGATACCGCCCACATTGGGCGAATGGAGCTGTGCACGGCAGTCACAATAGTTGATGGTGCCAGCCAACTGCTTGTTGACGATGCCACCCAGCGAGCGGGTGGTGATGATGCTGTTGTGGACATAGCAATGCTCGACGGTGCCGCTGTTCTGATAGACGATGCCGCCCCAGCTCGAGGTGCTTCCGGTGGTCGAAACGGCATAGTAGCAGTCGCGCACCGTGCAGCCTGATTGGTTGTTGTAGACGATGCCGCCCACGCGCGTGGCACGGCTGACGGAGAAGGGGGTGTTGAGTTCGCTTCCCTTCACGACGCCGCCGTTCGCGTTGGTGAGGCAGATGATGCCGATGTTGCGTCCGGAGGCGCTGAGGTTGGCCTCGTTGCGGCAGCCCTCGATGGTGCCGCCGTTGTTGGTGACGCAGATGCCCGCCAGGTCGGCGAAGGACGAGGAAATGACGCCCGTAGGATTGGCGGGACGATAGGTAAGGACGCAGTCTTTGAGGGTGCCACGATTGGTGATGCAGAAGGGGGAGAAGGCGTTAGCGCCGTTGTAGCTGACCTCGGCCTTCAGGGTGATTCTCTCCACGGTGCCAGCGGCATCGACGCTCTCGAAGAGCGGATGGTTGGAGGTGGAGGTGATGCCGGGATTGCTGCTATTGGAATTGTCCTCGAAGTGGCCTATGAAGTTCTGTATGCCGAGGTTCCAGTTGGTGGAGGTGAGCTCGATGTCGGAACGCATAAGCCAGATATGGGTGTTGGTGGTGATGGGGATGTTGTTGATTTTGCGCTCGACGGAGTTGTAGCAGTTGCGGAGGTAGATGAGGTCGGCGACAGAATAGATGCGGAAGGGGCGCTCGACGGTGCCGTTGCCGGCAATGCGCACGGTGGTGCCGGAGGAGGAGTTCCAGTCGGTAATCTCGAGGGCACGCATATAGGTGATACCCGTGCGGCGCACGCGGGCGTTGAGGTTGCGTGTGCACACCTTGCCGTTCTCATTCTCTATCTCGATCTGGAGGGCGTACGAGCTATTGGAGGCAACGGAGGGGTCGAATGTCGGCAGAATGAGGTAGAAGCTCACGAGGGTGTCGGTTCCAAAGGGACGGCCGCCGTCGCCGCAGGAGATGGTGACGGTGTTGTCGCCGGAGCCACCGGCAGGGACAAGATAGGGGGCGTCGGTCTTGTAGTTGCTGACGGAGAACATACCCTTGAGCTGTTTGCCGTCGGTGGAGGTGACGCGCACCTCCTTGAGGTTGCTGACGTCGGAGGAGTTGTTGAGGAACTGCAGACGGACGATGCCGGCCAGCGCATGGAAGTCAAGGTTGAATGCCATGCTGCCTTCCGTGTCGTCCCAATGGCCACCATACCAGGCCACCATGGGGAACCCTTTGCGGGAGAAGGTGACGTCGTTGCGCAGGGGCTGCACGGCAGGAACCTCAAGCATGGCGCTGAAGTCTTTAGTGCCGGCCGAGCCATTGATGACGTTGTTCTCGCTATAGGGGAAGAGACCCAGGAAATAGTTCGAGCCTTCGGGAAGGGCAGCAATGAAGACACCATTGAAATCCTCGAAGTCGCCTCCCGGCGAGGCATTCACGAGGTCGCCCTTGGTGGCAACGCCTGAGGAGAGCTGAGAGCCAATGCTGATAGCATCGCCCATCTCCCAGTAAATCCACTCTTCGTTGCGGAGGACGACTTTCTGGTCGCTGGAGCCACCGTTGTCGAATTGTTCAATCGTAGCGTTGAACGTGAGGTTGTGTGTATCCCGGGGAAGATCTTTCTCGCAGGAAACGGCAGAGAGGGCCGTGACCGCCATTAAAAGCAGCCCACAGGCACTACGGAATCGGTTTGCTATAGTATGCTTCATTTTTTCATCCTTATTTTATTCCCAATCACCGGCCATGTATTCACCTCCGGCATCGGTGTATTCCGACACCTCGTCGGCGGTGAGGAACGACCCACGGTCGGTGCCCTCGACGAGGACATAATCAGTGGTACGGTTGCGGAGTGCCACAGTGGTGGCATAGCCTTCTTCGGGAAGGTAGGAGAAGACCTCCAGCTCGGGTTTTATATAACGCTTTTTCATGGTTTCTATCTTTCCTTGATAATCTTTTGGATAACCACACTCTCGGGCATGTGGACACGCACGAAGTAAACACCTGTGACATAGGGGCTCATATCAATGGTTATCTTGTTGTTGCCATAGGCGTCGTAGTACTGCAGGCGACGACCCTCGTTGTCGTAGACCTCAACACGCGATATCTGCTCGGCCTCCACATTGACGATGTTGACCGTGGGGTTGGGGTAGACCTTGACATCGGTGGAGGTGGCCACCTCGACAATGTCCTCACTGCCGCCATTGGAATGGAAGGTAAGGGTGAGGGTGATGATGCTGTCGCAACCGAAGGTGGTCTGGAGAGTGTCGGTGAGGACCAGTGTGACATTGCCGGTGCTGTCGAGGGAGCGGCGGAGGAGTGCCGACTCGGTGGAGGAGACGTAGAAGCCGTAGTCGTTGTAATCCTCGCCGAGGAGGGCGGTGTCGGTCAGCAGGGTGCTGGTGCTGTGGTGGAGGCGGATGAGGGTGATGACGGTGCTGTCGACCATCTCAATGGAGTCGATGATGGAGTAGGCAAACTCAGTATCCTCATTGTAAAGAATGCCTTGGTATTCCACCTGGTCGCATCCGTCAACCATGAGGGTGTCGCTGACGGGGATGACGTCGGGCTGGCCGAAGAGGGGATAGCCGTCGTGGACATTCTCGAGGTCGCTGCGCCAAGTCTTGTATTCGCCGCCGGCGGCGTTGTTCTCACGGACCCAACGGTTGAGGACGCGGGTGAGGTTGTTGACGCCGTAGACGGGCTGGTCGATGGTCACCCTGTTGCCCTTGCCACGGAAGGCGACATTGTCGCTGGTGCTGGCACTGGCAGCGGTGACGCCGACGGCACGGCTGGCATCGGAGGCAGCATAGTAGTTGTTGTGGGCGTCGGCATTGGTGTTCAAGGCGCCGGCCACACCACCATGGACATCGGCCTTGCGGAACTGGCCGTAGGCATAGTTGTTCTCAAGGACGACGTTCTCGGCATAGCCGACGATGCCGCCTATGCGCTGCATACCCTTGCTTTCGCCCAGGAGACGCACATAGTTGTTGGCTACCACGGAGGGGCTGCCGGCGCTCTTGCGGCGGAAGAAGCCGCGGCTGACAGGAGCTTCACCGTCGAGATAACCGGCGAGACCGCCAATGTAGAGGCCTGTCATGCGAGTGATGTTCATGACGCCGCTGTTGCTGACCGAGGACGAGGTACCGTGACCTATCACACCACCGCTGTAGACAGCGTCGCCCACAAACTTGGCAGCAGCGCTGGTGTTGGTGATGGAGTCGTGGAGGGAACGGCCGATGAAGCCGCCGCTGACGTAGTGGGTGGTGAGGATGGTGGCGGTGCTTTCGTTCTCTCTTTCGTCGGAGACGGCACAGTTGTCAATCCTTGAGTAGGCCGACTGGCCTGCCATGCCGCCCACATAGTGGCCGCCACGGGCAAAGACGGCCTCGAGTTTGATGCCGCTGATCATTGCGGTGTCGAGGTTGCCGAAGAAGCCCACCTGGTACAGGGCAGGTTCGCTGACGATGATGTTGCGGATGACGACCTGCTCGGGGTTGGCCAGCGGAACCGTGGAGGAGTCGCTGACGACAGAGGGCTTGCCGACGCCGATGAAGCGGCCGCGGAAGCCATACTGCTGCGTACCCACGGGGGTCCAGAGGTAATCCTTCATGTCGTAGGGCGTGTCGTCGTCTTTCTGGTGGATGAAGATCTTGTTGAAGTAGAAGGGACGCAACTGCTGGCCGTTGTAGCCGTTGACAACGCTGATGAGCCAGGCCAAGCCGTTCTCATTGTAGATGTGGACGTCGCCGTTGTAGGTGGTGACGTAGCCTGCGGCAGCGTCGCCGGCAAGGGTACGGGTGGTGTAGTCATAGTTGGCGTCGTGCACGGCATGGGCAACGCTCTCGCTGTTGACCTGGTCTTTCCAATAGTTGGAGGGGCCGTAGTAGGCCACCACGTCGCTATTGCGCGACGGCACAACGTAGCTGGCGGTCTGCGAATAGTAGGGGTCGAAGTCCCACATGAGGAACTTGCTGGCACTGCCGCCTCGGGGGTTGGTGGAGAGGCGGATGATGTCGCCTTCACAGAAGAGGAGGTTCTCCAGCTCATGCTGGTAGATGGTGTCGTCGCCGGTCAAAGGCGATACATCGGCCACCTCCTGGTAGACATAGTCGTCGCCGGGGAGGTAGGCGCTGATAGTGCCGGCCGAACGGTCGACCCACACCCTGGGCGTGATGCGGATGGCCTTGTAGTTGCGGTTACCCAGAGCCCTGACACTGCGGTTGGTGTCAACCCAGCCGTTCTGGCCTCCGTCGTTGATAACCTCGAAGTGCTCGGGATTGTCGACAGCGGACTTGATGAGGGTGACACTGATGTCTTTCTTCAGGGTGCAGAATCCGGAGACATCCTGAGCCTCGACAGTATAGGTGAGGTTTTCGCTGAACTCGTGGGGAGTCATGGAGACGTGGGGAGTGAGGAGGGTGTCGGCAATGGCGTCGATGTAGTTGACGTAGTTGCCGCCCTCAACCTGACCGATGAGAGTGTTGTTGGCCACAGCGGTGGTGCGGGTCTTGTCGGAGGAACCGCTCCAGGTGTAGGTGTAGGGGAAGAAGCCGCCCTGGACACGGTAGATGATGGCGTCGCCGCCGGTGGGGCAGGTGGCCGACACCAAGGGCTGGTAGGTCAGCACATCGCCGGCGAGCAGCGTGCCGCCGTTGTCGTAGGGCAGAGGCACCGAGGCAACCTGATGGTGGAAGGTGGCGCAGCGGTGGAGGAAGATGCGCGAGTTGTCGACATTGTACTCGTAGAAGATATTATAGCCTTCGTCGGAGACAAAGTTGCTGTTCGTATGGGTGGCCTGCAGGAGGTCGGTGAACTTGTGGCCGAAGGCGAAGCGGATGGTGTCGCGAACGTCCTCGCCGGGGAACCACTTGCTGATGCCGATGAGGGTCTTGTCGGGCAGGACGGAGACCATGTCGATCATGTCGCTCTGGTCGTCCTTCATGACAACGTCGCTGGCATCGGGAGTGCGGGTGAGGAAGACGTTTCGCTTTTCGGCATTCTTGGTGTAGTTGGTATCGACCACAAAGCGCACCACATGGCTTGCGGCATCACTGAAGTTGGTCCAATAGGGGGTGCTACCACTATAAATATAGTTCTTCGTGATGTTGACAGCCGTGGCCTTGTGCGAGGGGTTGAGGGTCACGGTGCCGCTGTCGACATAGATGGCGCCGTTGGTGGGATGCTCGCCCACCTGGGCCGGGACGAAGTTGTTCTCGATGTCGACCGAGTTGACAAAGACAAGGTTGCCGCCCTTGGTGACGCTGACAGCGCTACCACGGCGCTTGATGTCGGTGTCGGTGTAGCCGTTGTAGTTGCTGTGCAGCGAGGTGCCGTTGGCCAGGGTGACGGTGCCGCCGTCGTGCACGGCGATGATGGGGCCGTAGACCTGGTTGGTGTCAAGGCGCTTGTAGGGGTCGTTGGCCGGGGTGTTCAGGGTGGCGTTCCAATACTCGGGGTACTGGGAGCCGGACTCGCCGGTGATACGGCCCACGCTGCCACCGCCGAAGTCGACGCACGTGGCACTGAGCACACCGTCGTCGGTGCTGACGTCGAGCATCGTGCCGCGGAACACACCGCACTCGCCCGGAAGATCATGGTGGTGGCCGGTGTAGCGGATCACAGGCACGGCGAAGTAGTCGACGCCGCGGATGGAGACAGCATCGGTAATCTTCATGGTGTCGATGATGGCTATGACGTCGCCCTCCTCATAGATGCTGGCGTCGAAGGCCTGCATGAAGTTCTGCAGGTACTTGCTGGGACACTTGCCAATCTTCTGGGTGTTGCCGGGATCGACATCGGCCAGCGAGCCAGGTGTGAGGTGTTTGCCGCAACGGTCGACATGGTCGGCCGAGGCCAGGTAGATGGTGTCGCCTACCGTACGGCACTTGACGTTGACACGGATTTTGAACTTACTGGTGTCGACGGGGTTGTAGGCCGTGAAGTGGAGGTCGAGGTGACCCACCACGCCGTCGGGATAGACCTTGTTGCCGTCGTAGGTGAGCGAGATGTTCAGAGCCGCAAGGCCACGGCCGTCGAGCTCGCCGATGTGCAGACCCTGGCCGGTGAGGCCGATGTTGTCGTAGGCAGCGCAGGTGGCGGAAGAGCCGGACTCCTTACTGAACTGCATCTTGTCTGTCTTGGAGGCACCGGTGTAGGGCATGACTGTCGAGAAGATGTCGGCGGCGGTGTCCTGGTTGATGGTGTGCCAACCCACAGTGGAGGTGAGGGTCGACGAGATGTTGTCCATGGGCTGCACACCCACGCGGAAGACATTGGGATCTGCTGCACTGATGACGATGGTGGAGTCGCCCGTCAGCAGGAAGTCGTTGGCACTGCAGTCCTCGGGCCACCAGGAGATGGTATCGAGGTAGAGCTCGCGCGAGTGCAGCGTGGCGGGCAGCACGGCCTTGCGGATGAAGATGTTGTTGCGGCCCTCGTTGTACATGGCCAGCAGGTCGTACTCCATGTCCTTGAACTTCTCCAGCAGGGTGGCGATGGTGATGGCCACGTTGATGGGCTGGTTGAGGTTGGAGTCGATGTATTGGCCGGGGACGATGTCACCGGTGTTGGTAGTGATGTCCGTTCCGTTGTATCCCGTGCGTCTAGGCACTGCCTTGTACTCGTCGAGGGTGAAGTACACCGTGCCGAGCATGGTGCTCGAGAAGTCGGTGCTGTAGGTCAGGTAGAGGTCCATGACGGGCGAGGCGTTGACGTCCTCACCCACCTGGGCGGAGTAGAAGTTCTGTATGATGTTCACGTGGTTGTTGCCGGAGATGGCGGTGCCACCCTGGTTCCACGTGCCGCTGTAGGTCTCGGGAGCGGTGTAGGTGTTGGTCCCGGAGGAGGCGAAGTTCTTGCCGGAGGTCATCACGAGGCCGAAGGTGGTGGCGGGGTTGTCCTGAATGAGGTTTACGCCACGGAGGTCGGACGACGAGGAGCCGCCCGCGAGGGCCAGCTGCTCCCAGGTACCCTGGGCGGGGTTGGTCTGAGCCACATTGGGGTCGGTGCCCACGCCGGCCCAGCTGACGGGATGCCAGGTTCTGTCGACGAAGCGCAGCACGGCGTTGTCGTCCTCGATGGTGACGCCGTCGGTGCCCAGACGGTAGTAGTGGCCGGGCGTGGTGGGCGGCAGGACGAGCTCGGCATGGGCCAGAGCCAGGTCGTAGTTCGTGCTGGTGGAGTCATCGTAGAGTTTCACCTTCTTGTCGTCCTCTGGCAGCAGCTCGGGCTGGGCATGGGCCAGCAGTACAGCGAAGCGCGTACGCTTGCCCTGGCCGACGCTCCACACACGGTAGCTGTTGCGGAAGTTGTTGTACGGGTACTCGGCAAGATTGCAGTCGATGCCGGCATCCGCGCAGCTGTCCCACACAATGGTGGTGCCGCTCTGCGAAGCAATGACGAGGTTGGAGTCGGCGCAGGAGGCCATGAAGCCACCATCGGTAGCGTTGACGCTGCCGTACTTGGCGCGGGCCGTCACCACGGCGTTGGTGCCCGTTTCGGCAAAGAGGTAGCCGAAGCCCTCAACAAAACCGTAGCCTCCCTCGGTGGTCAAGATGTCCACATTGACACCGTTGTTCACCACCATGGCGGCATACTTGTTGGTTTCGGGGTCGATGACGTGCAGGCGGTCGCACACCTGCATGTCGTTGCGGCACTGGGTGGGGTCGTTGACGATAAGCTCCTGGTTGGTGGTGTGCACCAGGTTGCCGTCGCCGTCAAGGGCGTCCTCGTAGAAGTGCAGCTGGGCCACCTCGGTCATCACGGCGTTGAGGTCGATGACGTTGTATCCGCGCACCTTGACGGTATCCACACGCATGATGGTCAACTGCTGCGAGGGATAGGCCGAGGCGGCGTCCGTGGCACCGCTGTAGAAGATGGCGGTGTTCCACAGGTAGAGCTCGTCGGCGCGCTGGATGGAGCGCAGGGTCTTCGAGGCATGGCACGAGCCGAAGTCCACGGCACCGTAGTTGTAGACATGGATGCTGTTGTGCACATCGCCGCCCTGCACCGAGGTACCGGAACCGATGATGGAGTTGGCGATGTCCATCGTGGGCAGCGTGCTGGTGGAGGAACCCTGGGTGTTGTAGTTCTCGCCGTCGACGTAGATACGGCTTTCGCCGCCGTAGAATCCGGGCACGCGGAAGTCGAAGCTGCCGTCGTTGCTACCCCAGTTGGCGCCGCCGTAGATGGAGGTGCCGAGGATGACGTGGCCGGGCGTCAGCGCCGGGCTGACACCGTCGGTTTCGCCGGGTTTGAAGTTGGTATAGCTGTCGACGCTACCCGCAATGTCGCGCTCCCACACTTTGCTGTTCTCGATGGCCTTGGAGCCCACATTGACGTAGACCGAGCCATAGGTGTTGCCCTGGTAGCCGGCACCGTAGACCGATGCCGTGATGATGCCGCCGGCAATATTCAATATAGAAGAGGGACGCAGGGTGGTGTTGGCTGCCGGGTTGGCGGAGGTGCCCGCGGCACACTCGGCGGGGTAGCCGTCGTTGACGCGCTGGCTGCCGCCGTAGACCGATTCCTTGACGTCGCCGCCGTCCATGTTCAGCACCTTCAGGCCGTAGACCAGCTGGTCGTTCTTGCCGCTGGCGCCGGCATAGATGTTGTTGTCGAAGGTGCCGCCGTGCACGTTGACCACGATGAAGGAGTACTTCGTCGGGTCGTCGTAGGCGGTGTCCTTGGCCACATCAATGTCGGGGATGCGGTAGTTGACGATGCCGTCCACGCCCTCGTCCACCGGCGTGGTGATATGTTCACCCACGTCGTTGGTCTTCATGCGCCAGGTGGTACCCATCAGGCCGCCGCCGAAGAGGTTGGAGTCGACGTGGCCGTCGAAGAAGTTGACCTCCACAAACTCGGTATTGGGCAGGTTGTTGCGGCTGGGGATCCAGATGTGGGGTGCGCCGCCGAAGGGCTGCACGGTGTAGTCGTAGTCGCCGTTGCCGGCACCGTAGATGGAGCCGTACTTGCCGGAGTGGATGTTCAGGACGCTACGGAAGACATTGCCCGTATAGTCGTTGCCGCCGAAGACCTGGAAGGCGTTCTGTGCGCCGCCGAGGTCGGAGCCCTCGAGGGTGAGGGTGGCGGTGCCGAACACGTGCGAGCCCCAGCAGCCGCCGTAGATGGCGTCGAAGGGTTCGTCCCAGGTGTCGAAGACGTGTATGTAGGTGTTCTCGACGTCGCCGCCGCGGCCGCCGCCGTAGGCCTTGGCCGAGGCCAGGTTGGTGGCGTGGTGCAGGTGCACATAGGTGCCGCCCTCGACGCCGTCGCTGTGTTCAGGCTTGGCCACATTGCCGCGGTGGGTCTGCTGCAGGTGCTCCCAGTCGCCCTCGCCGCCGCCATAGACGGCGCCGGAGATGGTGAGGTCGGCAGTGAGCTTGGCGGGGCAGACACGGTCGTTGACCTCCACGCGCGTGGCGCGGCAGTCACCCATCGAGCCACCGCCATATACATTATTATTAATATGGCCGCCGTAGAGGTTCACCGTCGTGGAGTCCACGAAGGGCGAACCGGCGCAGTGGTCGGCCACGAGGTTGGCGGGATTGCTATGGTCCGAACGGAAGGCATAGACGGCATAGTCGTCCAAGCCAAGGAAGTCGTAGTCGTAGCGGCCGTTGGAACCGCCGTAGATGTTGTTCACCTTGCCGCCGCTGACGTCGATACGGGTGTTGCCGCTGACGGTGCCGCTGATGTCGTTGCCGCCGTAGACGTAGTTGATGCCTTCGGCCTGGGTTTCGCGGATGTCGATGTAGGCCATACCGCGCACGTCGGCCTTGCGGCAGCCGCCGAAGAGGCTGTCGGTGATGGTCACCTGGTCGGTGTTCACCAGCACATAGGTGGACACGCCGTTGACCTCCTCGCCGCAGACGTCAAGGAAGTCCTCCGATCCGTTCATGCTGCCGTTGTTGCCGCCGCCGAAGACGCTCTTCACCTTGCCTTTGGTGAGGATGATGTCGGGCACGCAGCTCTCCATGTTCTCGCGGTTGTTGCCGCCGAAAATGGTACCCACGGTCAGCTGGTCGGTCTTGCTGTTGAAGAGGATATGTACGTTCTCGCGCACACCCACGCCGTTGCCGCCGCCGAAGACGGTGTCGATCATACTGGTGTTGTTGGTGTTGATGTCCACGAAGACGGAGGTCTGCAGGGGCGTCACCTCGGTGTACTCGAAGTGGCACACGGGGCCGGGCACGAGGCTGCCGACGTTGTCGTAGTTGTAGTCGCCGTTGCCGGAGCCGTAGACGCAGTTGATCTGGACGGAGTCCTCCAGGAGGAGGTAGGTGGAGTAGGCGGCGTTGTAGGTGCCGTCGCCGGCGTCGTAGTTCAGGGGGGTGCCGTCGGAGGCCTTGTAGTCGGCCTCGCTGATGGCCGCATGGACGAGGTTGCCGTTCTTGTCTCTCACCTCGGGTAGCGAGTAGGCGCCGAAGCTGTTGAGCGAACCCATACAGTCGTTGCCGGCGTAGAGGGAGCCGAGGATCTTGGTCTTGCCACCCACGGCGGCATAGCCGCAGCCGTAGAGGTAGGAGAGGTAGCCGCCGCCGTAGGCGTTGCCGTCGCCGTGGTCGAAGCCCACACCGTGGTGCACCTCGCTGCCCACGACCGTGTTGCCGCTCATCTGCACGTGGATGGTACCCTTCTGGTAACCGCCCAGCACGTTGAGGTTGCGCTCCACGCCGCCGACGGAAATCTTGGGATTCGAGCCGTCGAGGAAACCCACGTGGGCTTTCACGCCGCCGCCGTAGGCCGAGTAGAGCACCTTGCCGCCGTTGAGGTAGAGGTTGGTATGGTTGTGCGTGGGCACCAGCAGGCCCACATACTCGTCGCGCGGGTCGTAGGGCTCGAGGTTGTAGTCGTTCAGCAGGTATTCGTCGCCGCCCAAGTAGCGGCCGTTCTTGCTGCAGTGGTAGTAGCCGTCGCTGCCGCCGTAGACGTCCTGCAGCACCACGGCATTGCGGTCGATAACGGCGTAGGAACCTTCGCCAAGCTCCGATCCCACGTCGCCGCTGATGTCGTTGCCGCCGTGGGCATAGCCGAACACGCCGCCGGAAAGCCACAGGATGGTCGAACCCTTGACGTTGGCCATACGGCAGCCGCCGTAGACGTTCTCTACAATGATACGCGAGTTGGGGTTACTGTGCACCACGGTGCTGATGGCCGTGGGGCGCTGGAACTTCCAGCCCGAAAAGCCCACCTCGGCGCTGTCGCGGATGATGGGCACGGTGTGGTAGTCCAAAGCGAAGTTCATGTCGCCGGCATTGCCGCCGCCGTAGACGGAGCTGATGCCGCCGGCGTCGAGGTTGATGGTGGCGATGGTGGCCATGGGCGCACGGTTGTTGCCGCCGAAGAGCACACGGACGTTATAGCGACCAATCTCGCTGTTGTAGCGGTCGGGGCTCTGGTTGACGAGGTTGTCGTAGTTGGCCCACTCGTTGCCGACATTGGAGGCATCGTAGAGGGGCTTGTCCACAAGGGAGCCGCCCACCCACTGCTTGGTGATGGAGTCGTTGTCGAAGATGAAGTTGGCGCCGGTGCAGTTCACCGTGCCCACGGGACGGTTCACGTCGGCCATGTTGCCGCCCAGGTAGCAGGTGTCGATCATGCCGCCGGTGATAGTGACGTTGGCATGCGAGCCGTCCACCAGGTTGCCGCCGCCGAAGAGGTAGCGGATGCCGAACTCGCGGCCGTAGCCGGTGAAGTAGGTGTTCTCAATGGCCTTTTCGGTGGTGAGCTTGGTGTTGTGCACATTGACGAAGACCGTGGAGGTGTTGGCCACGGAGCCGCCGTAGTTGTTGCCGCCGAAGACGGTGAAAATCGAGCCGCCGTAGATGTCCATGGAGACGGCATTCCCGGGATTGTTCACTTCGTTGGAGGTGACGCCGATGAAGGCGTTCTCGGCACCGCCATAGAGCGAGTCGATGAGGATATAGTCGTTGCCGCCATGGCCGGCGACACCCACAGTGATGTGGGCCGTCTTGATGTAGGGCACGGTGCCGTTGCCGTGGGAGCCGTCCTCGTGCTGGTCCACATGCTCGGGGTCTCCGATGACGGGGTCGTACTTGAAGCACACCTCGTCGGAACCCACCACCAGACTGTCGGCGGGCCACTCCAGGAAGGCGGTGTCGACGGTAGACCAGGTGTTGGTGTAGCCAGCGCGGGTCGTGGGCACGGTGTTCCACTTGTAGACAGCGCCGCAGACCTCGGTCTGTTGCTTGCGGTAGCGCTTGTGGGAGGTGCCACCGATGGTGGTGTCGGAAATGGCCACATAGCCCTGGGCCAGGACAGCGGCTTCATCGGAAGCGGGATTGAAAGCGGGGTTGTAGACAACCAACGTGTCGTAGCGGCTGGTGTTGGCATTGCCGAAATAGTAGTTCTGATACTGCAGGGACGTGGAACCGTGGCTGTAGGGGTAGCCGTACGTGGGGCTCAAGTTGATGCCGCGGTAGGTGTAGAATCCGCAGCCGCCGCCGTAGGCATAGCCTATGTGCACGGGGTGCGTGGCGTTGGTCTTCTCGGTGCCCAGCTTGATGGTGGCGCCCACTTTGCCCTGCACCCAGCCGGCGATGTCGTTGCCGCCGTAGAGGGCATAGAGCGAGTCGGCGCTGTGCACGGTGACGTTGGTGTTGCCGCTGACGTTGGCCATACGGCCGCCACCGACCACATAGCCCTTAATGACGGGGGCGTTGGCGGGCTCGGGGAAGGGCGCATGCGCCACCTCGGTGGAGAAGTCGAAGTGCACGCTGTCCTTCTGCACCACACCGTTGGTATAGGTGACGGTGTAGTAGATCCAGCCGCCGGTACCGGCATTGGGCACACCGGTGCAGCGCACGCGGAACTGGCCGCCCACGGTGGCGGTGTCCACCCAGCGCAGGGCGCTGCGCGTAATGCTGAAATGGCTGCTGGCCACCACGACGGTCTCATTGTGCGGGGCTGGAGGATTCTCCTTGCGCTCGAAGGGGTTGGTCTCCCAGTAGTAGAAGGTGCGGGTGGTATTGTTACCGGCGCTGCCGTAGCCCGGGTCGCTGCGCTGGTGGTAGTTGGTGTTCATGCCGTAGCGGTCGATCTCCTCGATGTATTCGTAGTAGCCCCTCGTGACGGGCACACCGCCGGTGGGGATGGAAATCTGGGGCGTGGCCAGGAGCTCGTCGCCGTACTTGAGGGTGGGCTGGTTCAGCGTGAGGTCCGTCAGACCCTGGCCGGCGGGGAAGTTGACGGTCTTCTCGTGGAAGTAGACCCAGACGGGCAGGTACAGCGCTCCCTGGCCGGCGGGACGCCATGTGGTGTCGTCACCCGGAACCACCACGGGAACGGCGTCGCAGTAGGTAGGCACACCGTCGGCACGGCGCACATGGCTCTCGGGACGCGAATAGGTGTCGCCCGACATACGCCACACACCGTTCTGCGGGTCGGCCTCGTGGCCCGTGGTGTCGTACATGACCCAGTAGTAGCCCTCGTGGCGCTGACCGTTACGGTAGGTGATGTCCGTGATGGCGGCTCCGACGTCCCAGTTGAAGAACTTGGAGTAGTAGGCCGTCGAGGCACCCACCTCCACCTTCTCCACACGCAGCTCGTTGCGCGTGCCGATGAGGTAGTAGCGGTAGTTGTCCCACTCCTGGAAGTAGTAGCCCGTCAAACCCGTGCGGCTCCACACGCAGTAGCGGTTGAAGTTGGCCTGGGGAGTGTTGACGATGCGGGGATTGGCGGGGTCGGTCTCGATGTCGAGAGCCAGGTAGTACTGGCCGACCTGCGTGTGCAGATTGACAGGCGAGGCGGCATGGACGTGGATCTCCGCGCCGTAGCTGTTGCCAGCCAGCAGCACAGGGGTCTCCACCTCGCTGCCCTCGGGGCCCTCGAGCCACGTGTGAAGTCCGTTGCTGAGGGTGTAGTGCAGCGTGGAGCTCTCGCCTGCAATCTCTTCGTCGCGCTGGGCCTGCACATTCAACGGCAACGCCACGGCGGCGACAAGTGCCAACAAGGCCAACGCCTTGCTGAAAGTAGTGTGGAATAGACGATGTTTCATATTCTCCATTCTGGGTTTCATTCTGTTGTTTTCTGTCATTTTTTCTCTTTCAATATGACACATCGATATATTTCTCCCCATACACAATACACCCACAAAAACGTGATATATAATAATATACACCACGAATACATAATGTGTCCAACTTGCAAAAATACACAAAAAATCCGAATCTGCAAACAATTAACACGAAATTAACAAAAATGCACGGCAAGACGGAGACGCGGCATGCCGCGTCTCTACAGCGGGGAAAAAATAAACCCCCGCACGGGTTGGCCGTGCGGGGGTTGGGGGTTGGGGTGGTGCCGACGGGACGCCGGCGGGCCATTATTCGTAGTCGCCGATGATGACGTCGGTGCTGCCGTTGAGGATACCGGCGTTGCCGCCGCCGTAGACGTTGCCTTCAACGGTGGTGCGGTTGCCGCGGATGTCGACGGTGGTCTTGCCGTTGCCGTGGCCCTGGGGGTGTTCGCCGTCGACGGTGCCGACGGTGGTGGTGACGGCCGTGGAACCGTAGCCGGCGCCGTAGACGTTGTGGGTCAGGATGGTGGTGCAGACGCCGTCCTTACTGAGGGTCTGCACGGTGGGGTTGCCAAAGACCGGGGCCGCCGAGCCGCCGCCATAGACGTTGCCCTTGACGGTGACGGTGCGGGGGGTGCCGGAGCTGTTGGTGTCGCAGCCGATGATGACCTTGGGGTTGGCGTAGACCGTGGCGGTCTGGCCGAGGCCGGCGCCGAAGATGTCGGTGGTGAGGGTGTCGTGGACGATGTTGACCACGGGGGAGGTGATGGTGGTGTCGGTGGGACGGTAGAAGGCGTCCTTGCCGCCGCCGTAGACGTAGTCGAGGTGCACGTCGGGGCAGGAGGGGTCGGGCTGGATGTTGACGTTGACGCGGATGGTGCCGAGGATGTTGCCGCCCTTGTTGGAGCCGCCGAAGAGGCACTTGGTCTCGCCGCCGAAGAAGTTGACGGTGACGTTGCCGTCGATGACGCCGCCGGCCTTGTTGCCGCCGAAGATGGTGTCGTATTCGCCGCCGTGGATGTTGAGGATGATGTCGCCGTTGATGTTGGCGTTGCGGGCGCCGCCGTAGAAGTTCATGAACTTGGTGCCGCAGACGAGGTCGATGGTGCCGCCGTTGCCCACAGCCTCGTTACCGCCGGCGAAGGTCTCGCTGTTGATGAGTTCGCAGGGGCTGACGGGGGTGAGGTCGATGGAGGTCTTGCCCTCGATGATACCGCTGGTGTTGGATCCGCCGAAGACGTCGTAGACGATACCGCCCTGGACGCGCACCGCGACGTTACCGGTGCTGGTCATGTTGGCGACGGTGGACTTCTTGACGTTGGCGGGGAGGGGATTGTGGGTAATGGGGTCGAGGGTGTGACCGTCGCCGCCGGCGAAGGCCATGTAGACGCGACCGCCCTCGATGGTGACATCGTTCTGCAGCGTGTTGGCCGCACGGCCACCGCCGTAGACATACTTCACGGTGTTCTCATCGCAGTAGTGGATCACCACCTTGGAGAGACGCGAGGTGTCGCCTGCCCAGGCGGGGTTGCCGTTGTGGCTGGGGTCGAGGCGCTGGGTGATGTACTTGGTGTTGAGTTTGGCAAGTGCAGCGCCGGTCCAGTCGGGAGCGTCGACGGAGGGGTCGCCGGTGAGGACGCTGGCCTGGTTGCCGCCGCCATAGACGCCCAGCAGGGCGTAGTTGGCGCTGTTGGAGGCATTGGTCTCGTTCAGGAGGTCAGCCTTGTCGCTGTCGGTGAGGGTGGAGATGGTGGGGCAGGTGTTGGCAGCGGTGTGGCCGGTGTGCCACACGTCGACCCGCATCACGCCGAGGGGCGAGGAGCCGGCGTCGTTGCCGCCGAAGACATTGCCCGTGTTCTCGTCGCCGGAGGTGCCGATGACGACATTGTTGGAGCTCTGCGCCTCGAGGCCGATGTTGACCTGGGTGTTGCCGTCGACGATACCAGCGGTGGGCGAAGTGGAGGCACCCATGCCGCCGCCGAAGACGTTGCCCTTGACGGTGCCGCTCTTGATGTTGACGGTGGTGCCGCCGTAGTCGACGTGGCCGGCTTCGCCGCCGCCGTAGACATTGCGGTAGACGGTGAGAACCTCGTCGCCGGCATCGTTACCGATGTTCACCTGGGTCTTGAAGGCATAGGCCATATCGGCGAAGTCGAAATCGGGGTTGGAGGGGTCGTTGGCGCGTCCGCGGCTCGAACCGAAGACGTTGCCGCCGAAGCCCACGTTGTCGTTCGCGTCGCCCACAGAGGAGTGGATGTTGACGGTGGCCAAACCGGAGTTGGCGTTTTGGATAAAGTCTTCATTACCAAGAAGGCCGTAGTCGCCCACAATGGCCATCGAACCGCCACCGTAGACGTTGCGGTGGATGGTGCCGCCGTTGACGTTGACGACGGTGTTGCCACGCACGTAGCCGGCGCTCATGGAATAGGTTCCGTCATGGGCCAGGTCGCATCCGCGGCCGGCACCGTAGACGTTGCCGACGTTGGCCATACGTTTCCTCATAATAGGCACCATCGCGGGCTGGCTGCCTCCGAACATCGTTTCAACAGCGGCATAAGAGGCGTTCATGTTGTGGCCGATGGTGCCGCCGTTGACGGTGACGCGGGTGCCCTGCAGGACGTGGCCGTTCTCGCCGCCGCCGAAGACGGAGCCGTTGACCGTGCCACCCTCGATGGTGACGACGGTGTTGAAGACGTTGGCGCGGACGGCATATGCGCCGCCGGCCATACCGCGGCCGGCGCCGAAGACACGGCCGTTGTTGAAGCCCTTGCGGTCGACGACATAGGTGCCGGCGTTGCCGATGGTGGCACCATTATGGATGGTGACGATGGCCATACCGGTAATGGTGTCGGCGCCGACAGCGTCATAATAGGTTAAGCTCGTTTCGGTATAGTTGCCGGTAGTGGGATTCATCCAGCGGTATTTGATAGAGTCGTAATAGTCGCCGGTGGCGGGGTTCGGAACGCGCGTGTCGCTCGTGTAATCAGTAGCATCGGCGCTGGTCTTATACTTGTAGGTACAGGGGGTCTCCACAGGGCTGCGAGAGGTGTATTCGCCATAGGAGTCCTTGTAGCGGTGCGAGCGCTCCGGTTTGCCTACCGTGTCGTAAAAGATGGGAGGCTCCGATGTCCCGATGCGGACAGGTTCGTAGGAGGTGGTGTCGGTGCCGTTGAAATAGAGGGTGGAGCCCACCGATGCCATCGAGCCGCCGCCGTAGACATTGTGGGTGACGGTGCCGCCGCTGACGTCGACGTGGGTGTTGCCGTAGACGGTGCCGGCGCTGAGGCTGAGCTTGCCGTTGTGGCGGTCCACACCGCGGCCGCCGCCGTAGACGTTGCCGCGGAAGATGACGGCCGCATCGTTGTCCGTCTCGAAGGTGCAGGCTTCGCCGGTTTGCAGCTCGGTGCCGTCGCCCAGCACGGTGTAGGCCACAGTGAGGGGGCGTCCCACGGTGCCACCGGTCATGGTGACATAGGTGTTGTTGAGCACGTGGCCGTTCTCGCCCGAGCCGAAGACGGAGCCGCGGATGTCGGCGCCATCCTGGATGTTGACATAGGTGTCCTCGGTGAAGGCGAAGTGGGAGAACTCGCTGCCGGCCATACCACGGCTCGAGCCGAAGACGTGGCCGTTGTTACTGCCCGTGGTGCCGATTTGGCCGCCACGGATGGTGACGGTGGCGATGCCGCCGCTAAGTATGGTGGAGTGGGGCGTGATGGGGACTTCGTTATAGTAGCCCACAGAAGCCATCGAGCCGCCACCGTATACGTTGTGGTAGACGATGCCGCCGCTGATGTCGACGTTGGTGTTGCCGTAGACGCGGCCGGCGCTGGTGCTGAAGTTGCCGTCGTGGCGGTCCACACCGCGGCCGCCGCCGTAGACGTTGCCGTGGTAGTGGGTCACAGCATTCTCGCCGAGCTGGGAGACATAGTCGTTATAGTTGGGGTCGGAGGGGTCGTTGGTGGGGTATTTCACCCAGCCGGTGGTGCCGGTTGCACCGGTGTAGGCATTGACATCGCCGCCGCCATAGGTGCTGCTGGTGTAGGCCACCTGCTGCGTCCAGTCGGTGCTGTTGATGGGCGAGCCGATGGTGCCGCCGCTGATGTTCACCTTGGTGTCGGTCATCACGTGGCCGTTGGCGCCGCCGCCGAAGACCGAGCCACGCACATCGGCGCCGGTCTGGATATTCACTTCGGTGTTGTTGACGAAGGCCTTGTTGGAAAAGTCGGAGTTACTATAAGCCACACCGCGGCCCGAGCCGTAGACAAAGCCGTTGTTCATGCCGTCGGAGCCAATCACACCGCCGTGGATGGTGACGGTGGCCTTGCCGGTCAAGGCTTCGGCGTGGTCGCCCGGGACGATGGGGTAGTCGACGTAGGTGCCCACCGAGGCGATGGAGCCGCCGCCAAAGACGTGGTGGCGCACGGTGCCGCCGCTGATGTCGACATTGGTGTTGCCGAACACCTGGCCGGAAGCCTCGCCCAAATAGCCGCCCTGGGTCATGTCGATACCGCGGCCGCCGCCGTAGACGTTGCCGTGGTAGATATCCACACGGGCTTCGCCATTCGCGTCAAGTTCTTTTTCCCCTTCAGTGAGTTCCAAGCCCACGGTGCCGTCGGTCATGGTGACCGTGGCGTTGTAGCGCACGTGGCCGTTCTCGCCGCCGCCGAAGACCGAGGCGGCAATCTGACCGCCGCTGATGATGACCTGCGTCTGGTCGACATAGGCCATGCGGGTGTAGTGGAAGCCGAGGTCTGTATGGGTTGCCTCGTCGTAGTAGCCCGGACGTCCCTTGCTGCCGCCGAAGACGGAGCCCTTGCGGCCGGTCGTGTGGCCTGCCACACGGTCGGTGCCGACGGTGACGTTGTCCACCTCGCCCACCTTGCCGCCGCTGACGGTCACCTTGGTGTTACCCACATTGGTGCTGTAGCCGTAGGAGGTGTAGGTTACGCCGTTCACCTCGTAGTTGTAGGTCGCGGCGGTGCCGTTGTAGGGAGGCTGGAATTTATAGGGGTCTGCGGGGTCGTAGGCATAGGTCATCTGCATCCAGCGGCGTCCTACCGAGGCCAGCTCGCCGCCACCATAGATGTTGCCCAGGATGTGACCGTTCTTCAGCTCCACCTCGGTGTTGCCGTAGACGCGGCCGGCATGCATGGCCGCCGAAACAAAGCCGGAGGTGGAGGTGATGCTCGCTGTGTCGTTGATGTGTGGGGTGATGTTCTCGCTGCCGTAGCCGCCGCCGTAGACGGAGCCCAGGTAGCAGGCGTCGGTGGTGCCGGTAGCCACACCGTGGCCGATGGTCACCTCGCTGCCGTCGATGGTCACCTTGGTGTTCTTCAGCACATAGCCCAGCTCGCCGCCGCCGTAGACATTACTATAGATGGTGGCGTCGCCGCTGATGTTGATTTCGGTGTTCTTGCACTTGGCCATACCGGGCCAGATGCGCAGGAAGCTGTTGGGGTCGGTCTCGTCGGTGGCGCCGAGCTTGAACAGACGTCCCATGCTCGAGCCGAAGACGTTGCCGCCGGTGGTGTGCACGATGTCGGTCACATCGTCCTCATCCCATGCGCCGCTATGTGCGCTGATGAAGCTGTACATCTGGTTCTGGTAGGCCACCACGTCGCCCACGCTGTAACTCGCTGCGGGGTCGAAGGCGGGGTGGGTAAGTTCGCGGAGGTTGCCGATGGTGCCGCCGGTGATGTTGATGGTGATATTGCCGTGGTCGTCGCCGTCCTGCAGCTGGCTATAATTGGGGTCACCAACGGTCACAAAGTAGGAGCCCACAGAGGCCAGACGGCCGCCGCCGTAGACGGAGCCGAGCATGGTGGGTCTCACGGGGGTGCCCGCCACGGTGTCGTTGTTGATATTGACTTCGACGTTGCCGCCGATGGAGCCGGCCGTGTAGGCCGTGCCGCCGAATCCGCGGCCGCCGCCGAAGATATTGCCGTCGACATACGAGGTGCCCCAGGTGCCTACCCAGGCAGCGCTGTCGATGGTCACCTTGGCGTTGCCCAGCACGTGACCATCCTCGCCGCCGCCGAAGACGGAACCGAAGATGAGACCGCCGCTGACTTTCACGTTGACATTCTGCACATTGGTGCGCATGTTGAACTCGGTGCGCTGGTCACCCTTGCCGGCGCCGAAGAGGTAGCTGGTGACGGGGTGGTCGGTGATGGAGTCGATGGTTCGCGGGAGGCCGAGGGTGCCGCCGGTCATCACCACACGGCAGTCGCCCAACACGTCGGCATACTCGCAGCCGCCATAGACCGAGGTCAGGATGTGGCCGCCGCTGATCTCCACATAGGTGTTGCCGCGCACACGGCCTTGGAATTTGAAGAATTCGGTGGTGAACTCGCCGCCCGTGCCTCTATTGTCGGTGGCATAGGGGTAGTAGCCCGAGCCGCCGCCGAAGACGTTGCCGAAGAAGGTGTGGCCGTCGCCGGGGTTGTAGGAGGCGTCGGTGGCATTGGTTTCATTGGCATAGCGGTCGTAGGGGAGGTAGTGAGTCACGCCATTCTCTTCGCGGCCGTATTCCCAGTGCATGCACTCCGGCATAGCAGCGGCAATGGTGTTGATGCGCGAGGCATCCTGGGCCTTGACGGCTGCAACGGCTTCGTCCCAGTTGGCAGCAGTATAGAGGCCTTTACCCTCTTTGTTCGTCCAGTCATAGCCGTTGCCGATCTGGCCGCCGCTGACGATGACGCCGCAGCTGTCGAGCACCTGTCCGTTCTCGCTGCCACCCCACACGGCGCCCACGATGAAGGCCGAGCCGCTGACACGCACCTCGGCGGTGTTGACATAGCCGAAACGGGCGTTGTCGGCCGAAGGGACCGGTTCGTGGACAGCATGGGGGTCGGTGTAGACACCCATACCGGCACCGAAGACATAGCCGATATCCACGCGCAAGGTGGCATCCTTGTGGCCTATCTGGCCACCGCTGATCTCCACCAGGCTGCGGCCGGTACCATCGGCACAGCTGACGGGTTCGCCGACCACGATGTCGTTCGCGGCATCGGCAGATGCAGCCAAGGTAAAGGTGCCCACAGAGGCCAGCTCGCCACCGCCAAAGACAGTGTTGTGCACATAGCCGCCGCTGATAGTCACATGGGTGTTGCCCTTGACATTGGCATAGATGGGGTCAAAGATGGTGCCGGAGCCGCCACCAAAGACAAAGCCTTTGTAACTGGTGAGGTCGTTGTCTCCCACATGGGCGGTGCCGGAGATGGCCACGTCGGTGTTGCCGTTGACGGCGCCCAATTCGCCACCGCCGTAGACGCTGTTGTCCACGGTGCCGGCGCTCATCACCACGGTGGAGTTACCGTGCACGCGAGCCACATCCACGCCGGGATATACACCCTTGCCGGCGCCGAACACACTTCCGTGCACCACCACCTGCGCCTGCGTGCTGCCGCACAGCAGCAGCGCCATCAGCACAATGGTCATCTTTCCCATTCTGCAGTTCTTCTGTAGCATTCTTTTATTCATTATGATATTATTCTTATGTTTCTCCATATATTCAATCCTTAACATTCACCCTCTCCAACCCTCAAAACTATTAACTATAATCTCTATCTCAGTTCCACATTCGTATTTCCCTGGACGTCGGCCTGGTTGCCGCCGCCGTAGACGTTGCCTTTGACCACGGCGTTGCCGCTGAGGGTGACGCTGGTGTTGCCGGTATTGTCGCCGTCCTTGAGCACGTCGGCCTGCGAGCCGCCGCCGTAGACGTTGCCGACGCCCGGGGTGCCGTCAATACGGGTGCCGCCGACAATGGCGTGCTTGCTGCCCGTGCCGCCGATATTGACCGTGGGGTTGGCCGTGATCTTGGCCGCGGAACCCAGGCCGCCGCCGAAGACGGCGTTGCGCACCGTGCCGTTGACGAAGTTGACCGTGGGCGTCGCCGCCGTGGGGTCGTTGGGGCTGTAGGCAGCCTCGTTGCCGCCGCCGTAGACGTTGTCCACCTTCAGTGGGCAGTCGGTGCCCGTGGAGTCCACCAGGACCGTGATGGTGCCCGTGATGGAGCCGCCCTGGTTGTTGCCGCCGAAGGCGTTGACCATGGTGCCGCCCTTGAGGGTGAGGGTGACGTTGCCGGTGATGGTGCCGCCCAGGTTGTTACCGCCGAAGACATTCTGGAACTGGCCATTGGTGACCTCGAGGTTGATGTCGGCGCCGTGGTTGGCGTTCTTGGCTCCGCCGAAGAGGTTGGTGATCTGCATGTCGCAGGAGCTGATGGTGACGTTGGGGATGATATACACGTCCCCACTGGTCACGGCCGGAGCTTGGTTGCCGCCGCCGTAGAGCTCGACGATGAGGTTGCTGCAAGGGGTGTAGGGCGAGCCGGTGCAGGGGTCGTTGCCGGGCTCGTCCTGCTCGGCCACGGTGACGGTGATGCCGCCGTTGATGTAGCCCCACTGGTTGCTGCCGCCGAAGGCAGCGTCGATGGTGCCGCCGTGGATGGTGAGGTTGGCACCGTCGGCGGTGATGTTGGCACCGGGGTTGTAGTGGAGGGCCGAGGGGTTGTCGTGGTTGCCGGTGACGCTGAAGCCGTTGCCGCCGCCGAAGGCGTTGCCGATGTGGCCGCCCCAGATGGTGACGTCGGTGCCGCGCACGGCGCTGGCGTTGCCGCCGCCGTAGACGTACTCGATGCTGTTGCTGCAGCCGTGGATGGTCACCACGGGGGTGCCTGTGTAGTCAGAGCGGTTGCCGCCGCCGTAGACGGCGAAGAGGGCGAAGCTGTTGGCGTCGGGAGCGGGGTCGGTGCGGTAGATGTCCACGGTGACGGAACGCTGCGGGGAGCCGTTGGTGTTGTTGCATCCGAAGACGCCGCCGGAGCCGTTCTCGCCGCTGCCGTCGTTGGTGCGCACGCTGCCGCCGTAGACCTTCACGGCGACATCGCCGTTGACGTCGGCGGCATGGGTGGCGGAGCCGAGGCCGCCGCCGTAGAGGCCGCCGTAGATGGTGCCGTGGTAGAGGGTGACGGTGGTGGTGTAGTAGAGGTCAGGGGAGGTGGTGTTGACCTCGCCCTCGGCGGAGCCGCCGTAGACATCGCCGTAGACGGTGACGCCACTGGTGGCGTTGCAATCTTCCTTGCCCAAGGTGAGGTCGATGCTGGCATCGACCACGGTGTTGCTGCCGTAGCCGCCGCCGTGGATATTGGCATGCTGGGTGGGTGTACCCACCTGGCCGCCGTCGATATGCATGGTGACGGTGCCGGCAATGGTTCCGTCGGCATTGCTGCCGCCGTAGACACCGCCTTGGACCAAACCACCATTCATATATATATTAACCGTGCCGCCACGGTTCTGGCAGGCGCCGCCATAGACGCCGCCGGTGATGTCGGCATTATAGGATGTTCCGTTGACGCCGCCCGGCTGACCCCCGACGGTACCGCCGAGGATATAAAGGTTGGCCGTAGCGGTGGTGTAGCCGTAGGAGCCGCCGCCGTAGACGCCACGCTCAACGTATGCATTGTCAGCCACAACGACGTTGGTGCCGTAGGTGACCTGGCCGGAGGTACTGGTGGTGCTGTATCCGCAGCCGGCACCGAAGACATTGCCACCGACAGCACGGTTGATGACCGCCGTCGAGCCGTTACTGTTGACCTCAGCATTACCGCCTACATAAATATATGTCGTGCCGTTGGTGGCACCTTCGTCCGAGCTTGTGCCGTTGGCGCCACCGGCCACCCATCCACGGATGGTGCCGCCGGTGATGACATACGTTCTCAAACCCGCAGCGGTGGCCCATGCAGCGGCGCCGTAGAGGCTGCCCCTGACGATGCCGCCTTTCATGCGGAAGGTGAAGGCAGGATCCGTTGTGGTGTGGTTCTCGCCCATGCCGCCTGTGATGTTGGCATACCACTCGCCGCCCTCAATTTCCATGTAGCGGTGGCCACGATTGTGGGTATTGGTGATTCCCAAGTAGTAGCTGTTTTCAGCATCCGCATTGGCAACATCCACTCCAGTCATAAAGCTGCCGCTCTTAGACCACACCCGAACCATATCGTCGGTAGAAGACAGGCCCAAATTCCTACCTTGACCGGTAAGGAATCTACCTGTAAATTCAAGCTTGCTATTATCGCCCGTCGCACGGTCATAGTCGCAACCCAACACAACCCAGTGCTTGGTAATGGACGAGGGATTGGCCGTATAGCTTGTAAAGGTGGTGAAGCTTCCGCTTTCCACTTTCAGTACCTGGTTCATGCCCGATGTCTGCGCTGTGCCAACGAGAGCACGGGTTGTGCCACCCATGTTCATACCTCTGCCTATGGTAAGGCTTCTTCCTCGGGCATCAATGTTACCACTGGGATTCCAGCTTGCATATTCTATTTTGCTCACCCCCGTGTTGTTGGTGGTGATGTTGCCGGTGAAGGTGTAGGTGCCACGGTAGTCGCGGCTGCCGTCGGGCTCCACCATCATGATGGTCACAGGCGACGAGGTGGTGATGGTGCCCGTCACATTGCGGTTCAGCACCAAGATGTTGGTCTCGTAGTTGCCGCCGGAGACATTGTAGGTGATGGTGTTGCCGCTGGCGTAGGTGACATCGTTCAGGTTCACCCAGGTGGCCTCCAGGACAATCTCCGCCGAGACGCAGTTGACGCTGCTATAGGGCAGGTTGTTGAAGACAATCTCCGCGTCGAGCGGCAGGGTGGCCTCGTCGGCATATCCCTGGATGTAGTCGGCGCCCTCCTTGATCTTCCATCCGCCGAAGCCTTTGCCGTTGGGACGTTTGCTGAAGGGGTTGCTGATGACCTGGTAGGCATACTCGCCGCTGGTAGCGCTCTCCTCGAGGGTCTTGTAGTAGACGAACTCGGTCTCGCTCTCGTCGATGGAGACGGCGCCGCCGTTGGCCTGGTAGGTGATTTTCACATTGCGGGGGTTGGGACTGTAGAGCTTGCCGAGGTAGTTGGTGTTGTAGTTGCCGCCGTCGAGGTCGCTGCTCACGCCGCTGTAGTAGGTCCAGGTATGGTCTTCCAGGTCGTTGATGGTGACGATGCCGCCGCTGACGCCCTGTTCCACATAGTCGATGGGGTTCACCGTCTTGGTGGCCACAGCCGAGGCGTCGTAGTAGTCGCCCAGCACGGCGATGGCCTTGATGGTCTGGCCGTTGGCGGAGGTGAATGGGCCGGAGTAGACGGTGCCCGTGGTAGGCGTGGGGTCGGTGCCGTCGGTGGTGTAGCGGATGGTGGCGCCGAGGGTGGCACAGGTGAGGGTGGCCACCACGGAGCTGCCGCTCTGGGAGAAGGCGAACTCAGGCGCAGCGCAGATGTCGCGCACGGTGACGGTGACCGAGGTGCTGGGGCCGTTACTGCCGTCGGAGTTGAGGGCCGTGAGGGTCAGCGTGGCCATACCGGGTGCCACGGGCGTGATGTCCACACCGCCGGTCGTGGCAGGGGAGGTAACGGTGAAGACGCCGGTGTTGGACGAGGCGACATTCACACGATTGTAGGCATAGTCGGGCGTAAGGGTGTAGGCCACCGCGCCGCTACCCGTCACATACACCGTGGTGCCTGTGGCGCTGATGGCCGTGGGTTCCACGGGGGTGACATTGATGGTGACGGAGGCCGTGCGGGTCTCGGTGCCCACCTTGGCCGTGACGGTAAGTGTGGCCGTGGTGCCGCTGGCGCTGCCGGTGTATCTCACAATGGTGTTCTCGCCGGTGGTGGACATCAGCTCAAGTCCGCTGGCGCCGTCGCCGGAGAGAGCCCAGGTGTAGGTGGGCGTGGCGCTGCTGTTCTGCGCGAAGTCGGCTACATTGTTGTAAATCCGGTTATTGTAGTAGTAGTAGGTAGTGCTGTTGAAGGTGTAGGTGGTGTGAGCAGGGGCAACAGTCTGCGTACCCGTGGCGGAGGCGGTGAAACCGAGGCTGCCGTCGTATTCAATGGTCTGCGCAGCGCTGGGGGTGATAGTGGGGGTGGTCACCGTACCGTCCACAACCGTCTGCGGCACATTAGCAGTCGTTACCCGGTAGGCGGTGATACGGCTTCCCGCAGCAGTGCCGGTCGACATCTGCGCCAAAGTTGTGGCAAGGTAGCGGCCACCGTAATTCACGTAATTACCATCTGATATGGTAAAGGTATATGTTGCGGAGGAAGTAGCACTCAGTGACGGAGTGTAGGTCCTATTCCCCATATAACCACCTCGCGAGATTATCAGATAGCGGTTGTTGTTATATGGCACATTGCCAGTGATAGACCATATCACATTTGGAGAAAAGGTGGTCGTATTCGACCACGTATTGTTATTGACGTAATAATAGTTGCTGCCATTCATGAACACATATTGTGTTTGTGCTTCAACAGGCAGCGCGGCAGCAACGGCCAGGACGACCAATAGCAGTATCCGTTTCATTCCGTTCAATGATTTCTTTCCGTTCGTGAGTATTAAATTGCTCATATTGTATGGGGTTGTTTCTTTGTCGCTATTTTATATTATTCTATCAGTTTCTGCGTACTTGCGCACGCCTGTTTTTATATTCTATCGCGTTGAGTATTACCGCGATAGGCAATACGTCAACTGACAGGTCAAAATGCAAAAATACAAAAAATTTTCAACACTACAAACTTTTAACTTTTTTTATCGATATTGGAACCCCTCCCCACCCCTCCACCATCCCTGCACTGCCTCTGGTATGAAACGCCAACCAAACGTTAATTTGACTTAAATCCCACCTTACTCCCTCCTGCCTAACTCCTACAAAATCAAGAGGGAAGAAGGAGGGGGGATAGAGAGGAGTAAGAGGGGAGTAAGAGGGGGTGCCTTAAAAACCTGAAAATCAAGGGGCGTTTTTAGGGTTATGTTAAGTAGGATTGCCTGCTCGCTTTGCTCGCGAAATCTTGTAAATCTTATAAATTATTCCGCCTTCGGCGGTTACGCGAAGCGAATTAATTTACAAGATCTACGAGATCTCTGCCCGGAGGGCTAGGAGGTTTATGTGTTAAATTTGTGTTAAATTTTGCGTGTACGGATTTTTTTTGTATCTTTGCAGCCGAAGTATGACTATGTACAATCCTCATATGACCCTCCACAAACTCTTCTTAAACATCAAGAAGAGAGACGTTTGCATTTACTAGGAGTGAAAGGGAGTGAGAGGGAGTGAAAAGGAGTGAAAGGACAAATGCTCCCGGACAATACCGCCACAAGGCGGACGGGTTGGGTTGTCCTCCCCCCCATTCGGAATATTTTAATTCAACAAAAACATAACAAAAAACATTTTAAGATTATGGAATTACCCTTTGCAGAAGCTTGGAAAATCAAGATGGTTGAACCCATCAAGAAGAGCACCCGCGAGCAGCGCGAGAAGTGGCTCAACGAGGCCCACCAGAACGTGTTCATGCTCAAGAGCGACTACGTCTACATCGACCTGCTGACCGACTCGGGCACCGGCGCCATGAGCGACCGCCAGTGGGCCGCCATGATGCAGGGCGACGAGAGCTACGGCGGCGCCCGCTCGTTCTTCCACATGAAGGACACCATCACCGAAATCACCGGTTTCGAGTATGTCATCCCCACCCATCAGGGCCGCGCAGCCGAGAACGTGCTGTTCAGCTACCTGGTGAAACCCGGCCAGATCATCCCCGGCAACGCCCACTTCGACACCACCAAGGGCCACAT
>JAEEGH010002541.1_pt1 | contig 49258 bp, 60 predicted proteins | sample 9134181 | NCBI WGS metagenome assembly JAEEGH01 (sample SAMN16246544, study PRJNA631951) | gut metagenome | biome: gut microbiome; feature: rumen; material: DP-attached | host: Bos | place: Iran: Karaj | collected 2018-10
GGTGGCCAAGGTGGTCTATGGCGCGCTGGGTAAGTTCAGGAGGAATTGAAAGATTCAAAGATTAAACATTAAATATTAAACATTTTAGAAGATTATGGGATTATTAGAAGGAAATCGCGCCCTAATCCCTGATTCCCCGTATTTACAGGCATTTTCCCCAATAAACACTACCTTTTCAGTTATACCGATTCAGTCCTAAAATGGCACTTAACGGTACTACCTGGTACTAAATTCAGCAAATTTTCAGCAAACAATCAGCAAATAATATGGCAAAATCCACATTAAGACTTGATACCCGTAGGGCCTTGAAAGATGGTACGTACCCGGTTCAGATCGTCGTAGGGCACGGTACTAATATCTACCTGGGTACAGAAATATATTTGACTCCTGACGATTGGGACGCTACAACCAAACGCTGTATAGGTAAAAACGCAAAGCGTATCAATGATGTACTTACTAACCTACTGACGCTAACAGGTAATCGTATTCTGGAATTGGTCGAAACAGGGCAATGGGGTAAACTCTCACGGGCGCAAATACGCGAAATGCTCACTAACCTTGATCTGCAAAAGCCTACCGTTGGTGTGCCCTCTCTGTACGATCTGATAGTGAAAACAACGGATGGCCGGGCCGACAATACAAAGTATATAGCCAAAACCGCTATAGCCCGCCTTAATACGTTCTGTGGCGATTGCTCTAAGATTACGTGCGAACAGATAACGCCCGCCTGGATAGATGATTATTATACGTCGCTATCCGACTTGAAAGTTAACACCAGGGCCGCTTACCTGAAAGTGGTACGACGGGCCGTTAATTACGCCCTGGATCGTGATATAACGACTAATAACCCATTCAGGCACTACAGGATTAAAACAGAAGATACCCGTATGCGTGTACTACCTATAGAGAAAATGCGTACTTTGGTAAACCTGGAAACGCGATACCATTATACAGAATACCGCGATATGTTCCTGTTATCGTTCTACCTGATCGGGATTAACTTTGCAGATTTGGCAGGGCTTACAGACGATAACGTAATAGACGGGCGTATAGAGTACAGACGCGCCAAAACGGGCAAACTCTATAGCATCAGGATTGAGCCGGAAGCGCAAGCCATTCTAAGCCGCTACAGGGGCAAAGATCATCTGCTAAGTATATTTGACCGCTGCACCAATATTAAAGCCTGTGGGGGCACAATAGACAACGCCCTGGCGCGTCTTGGTCTGCCAGACGGTAACGCAAAGCACAAAAACGGTCAACCCAAAATGATACCGTTAGATAAAAAGCTAAGTTGGTATTGGGCGCGTTATTCCTGGGCTACGTATGCAGCCGAATTGGATATACCCAAAGATACGATTAGTGAAGCCCTGGGCCATACTCACGGGGCAAAGGTAACGGGTATCTACATCAAATACAACCGCGACAAAGTGGATGCCGCAAACCGTAAGGTGATCGACTACGTGTTAAAGAAAAACGAATTTTTTAACTTATAGGTTAAAAGTACCCGCGTCTATCCCTCTCGGACTGACGCGGGCAAAGCACTATTTACGAAAAACGTTTGTTCTTAAAATTTTCTTTTCAGGTATAGGAATATTGCATAGATCAAAGCTGCTATGCAGCAAAGCCCACCGATCTTAGCTAAGATGGTCTGATACCATTTGGGGGCCTCTGCCTTTGATTCTTTCGTTTCGTGTCTGTTCTCGGATTCAATCAAGCCGATACCGCCGTGTTTACTATTACGGGTACTAACTGATTCATCAGCCTGGGTAATGCCTTTTTCCTCTTTGGCTTTCTGTTTAAAATTGCCCTTGATGGACTTAACGCCGGATAGCGTTACATTACCCGTGCTGTCAATAGTAACCGTACCGCCTCCGTCCACAAACTCAATAGCCGCGCTTTGTTCGGTTTGTGTCTCGGTCTTTGTGGTATCTGTTACCTGGTGGCTCTGGCTTGTGCTGTCGGCCTCAACCTTAGTAGTATCTACAAAAGCCGTATTGTGGCTTTCGTCTATAACGGTCTTGTGCGATCTGCACCCGCATACAAGCCAGGCAATAACCGCCAAAGCAATAATCACTAACAGCGTGTTTAGCTGTCTTTCAAAACATCTTCTGCCGTTCATACTCTCGAATATTTAAGGTCAATAATACGATTAATCCAACCCGTGTAAAAACGTTTGTTCTGGGGCCTGCTCTTACAGATTCTATCCGTAAAGTCTATACGCTCCTGTCTAAGCTGATAAAACAGCGTATCAGGGTCTTTGGCGTTAACGGCTGCAATCGTCTTAGGGCCTACTACACCGTCTATAGTAACGCCCAATATCTTCTGTGGTAACTTGATTCCGTAGTTACCGCTTGCCCATACCCAATCAACCAGGAAATTAGCTATAGACTGATTCCTGATTTGGTCTGCTTTCCAACGATCCCAAAACATAGCCTTTAGGATTTCAAGCCATTCTTTATAGGGTATAGCCTTTAATTGCTCTACCGTCGGCTTGGGTAATCCCTTACGTCTGCGATACTCTGTATAGGTGGCGATAGTCACGCCACACATCGTAGCACCGCCCAAATCGTGCGGGTCGTTTGCAAAGCCTCTCTTACGGGCTTTCTCAAATAGTTGTTCGTTAGTCATTCCAACGCCTGTTGTACTTGTTTCCCATTTCAGGATAAACGGTACGATCTTCTCTACGTTTGCCATACACTTTAGGTTTTGAGGGTTTGATATTCTGAATTATTAGTTAAAAGCCGTTCTGGGGTTCTCTTTGTGCGCACTTCGGGCGCACGCATCGAAAACGCTGTAGTTCCAGGTCGGCTTTAGCCTTTTCTTGCAGTAGGGTAAAGTAATCATCTTGCACCTTACGCAAACGGTCTGTCTGGCTTGCAAAACGTTCTTCTTTCTCCTTTAACTGCTGTTGCAAAAACTCTACCGTCTCACGTAATACGGAAAAATCCGCGCTGTTAGCCTCTGCCTCCGCTTTGTCGGCTTCGGCTTTGGCTTTGTCTGCCTCTGATCTCTCCTTACGCTTGTTGGTACGTATATTAAGCATATACTTAACAAACTCCCAACCTCCGATAGCTGCGCCCATTGACGCTGTAATTTCAATAATACTTGAATAGTCCATATCTTTACTTTTTATATAGTTCTATAACTATGTCGCTGTCGCGTTGACTGATTAGTACAACATACCTTGTTTCAAGTAGATGTAACAGGCCCATGTCGATAACGTCAACGCGCAACGTAACCGGGGCCTCTGGTTCAACTTCAATAATCGCCATCTCTAATACGTTTATAGGTTTGTACTCGTTTCTTGTATTTATTCTTTAGTGCCAGGATTCTGTAGTTTTTCTTGATGTACACATATTCGTACGCCTGGCTTTCTATCATCATTAATACCCGTTTCCGGGTGTTGTATTCGTTGTTGTATCTTAATAGTCCTAAATAAGAATTAATGCTATTTACCGCGTGTTCTGCCTGCCGTAAATCCTTTGCCTTGTTAAGCCGTCTTACGGCTGCTACAAAATTGGTAATAGTACGATTACAAGTATATACGCGGTTGGGCTTTAGGATTGATCCCGTAAACTCTACGCCTTTAGTGTAATGCTGAAAGTAAAACTTACGCTCATTCAGTTCTAACCCCAATTCGCTTAGTTTCTCCCTGATCCTGGGTACTGCGTTAAGTAGTACCATCTTATCACGGTGTATCATATAGAAATCATCTACGTACCTGCCATGATACGTTAACCCTAATTCCTCTACCAACCAATCAAGGCTGTTTAACAGGAAATTGGCGAAAAGCTGTGCAAACAGGTTGCCGATAGCAACGCCTTTGCCCTCGCCATTTGTGAAAAGTGATTTGTTGGCGGGTAGGTGATTCCAATAGCTTGCCGGGCTGTGTCGCTCACAATTCTTTTCCGGCTCATGCAGTATTACGATCTGGCAAAGGTGGCGCAAATCGTCCTTATCTTCACCCGTGTATTTCTCTTCTACAAATCGGTCTATCAGGTCAGCCAAAATACATTTGTCGATACTCATAAAGAAACCGCGTAAATCAAGTTTCATTATGTAGCAATCCGTCGTATAGTTATCGCTGCACTCGATAATCTGCTGACGTAGCATATTTGTACCGTAAAGCTGTCCTTTGCCTTTTCTGCAATTATAAGTATATGGGCAAAACGCTTGCTCAAACAACGGCTCTAACCGTAGGGCTATATAGTGGTGTACTATACGATCTTCAAAGGAGGCGGCAAACACTTCTCTATACCTGGGGCGCGTTACGACAAAGCAAATAGACTTACCGGGGGCGTATGTCCGCGTATTGATACGATCACGTAGCGCAATCAGCTTGCTTTCGTAGTCCATTTCATAGACTAACGCGCTTGCTGTCTTACGCTTGTTTCTACGACAATCGTAGTACGCTTCTAAAAGCCCTGCTGTTGTTACCATATCATCTATTATATACTTACGTTTCTATTTCCCAAGAAGTGCTGAAACCGCGCGAACTCTGTTCGTGTTACTTGCCTTAGTGTTGTTGTTGACGTTGCCGTTGTTGAGGTTCAGATTCCAGGCGTTCGTCGCGCTGTACTCTGTAAGGCTCGCAATCTGTGGCATATTTACTTGCCCTTAACCGTAAATGACGGTATATGCCCCATTTCTTCGGGAAAATTGCACACTTGTTTAGTCGTAAATAATAAAATTCCGGCTACTCGCTATCAAAGGATATTGAGTTTTTCCACGCTGTACTTTGCTTGCCTATCGCGTCCATCAGTTCTATGATCTGTGCGTGCCGCGCTATTCCTTTAATCCAACGTTTTTCACCCGCGATTCTTACTAACGTCCTTAGTGTCTCAAACTCATATCGGAATTTGGATAGATGCGCCAATCTGTTAGCCTTATCCATATACGCTGCCGCTGCACCACTTAACAGGCTGACGGCTAATTTTTGCATTTCCCCGCCAATGGTGTATTTGTACTGCCTGGGAAACTCTGGCGTAACCTCTAATATCTCGTTTAATAGGCTGCGCACGTCTTTGTATATAGGAGCATTGGAAACTAACTTTAATCGCTTATCTGCCATAATCCGATTTTTCTTTGTAATGGGTACGGCTACCGCCGCACCCTAAAGTTTAAAGTTTAATAACTAAAGTTCAATTAATAAAGAAACGCTGAAACCGCGCGAACTCTGAGCGTGGTACTTGCCTTAGTGTAGTTGTAGACGTGGCCGCTGAGGAGGTACAGACCCCAGGCGTACGTCGCGCTGTACTCTGTAGAAGTCCAATACCAATTCTCTTGCAACTGATCTGCACCGTTAATCAACGAAAGCGCGTAGTTAATCTTTGTCATGTTCGCGTAGATCATTATCATTTCGCCCAATGATGGTAGCCACCACTTACCCGCTGTCATACCGTTACCATTGGCATTAACGCGGCTGTAGTTGTTACAATAGCCTGGCGCGTACGACGATGTGTTTGTAATTGCGCTGCTTGTAGAGTGATTCAGGATAGACGTTGTATTTGCCCTACCTGCCCAATCGTTCATAGCTACTACACGGTCTGTGGTTGTTGTCGCTCCACCGCTTACGGCTGCGCTACTCCAGGTCAAAGCCGTTTCGGTTGGGGCCACTACCAGGATTTTACCACCCTCAACGATTACTACACCCTCCGCGATTTCGCCGCTACTCTGGTACGACGGCCATTTGTGGGGCTTAACCATCAATGGGTAGTTATCACTATTTCTGTGGAACATGATAAAAATACCATCCTCGATAGCGTTCATGTTCATACCGCCGTAGATCGACGTTTTCAGATTATCAAGTGAGATAATCGTTACCTTACCGTTAGCATCTACTTTCATCAGGTATTCACCGCTTGCAACGGTGGTAGTAATCTTCGATGCCTGGTAAACTTTTTTAGTTTGCTTTACCATAAATCTAAACTTTTAATTGTGAAACATATATGTTAGCCAAATGAAATGCTTACGACGGCCTAAGTAGGCCAAATCCTTTTCGTTGGCGTACGCCTCGCGCTCAAAGGATATATTACGGTATGCCTGGCGGCTGCTACCCTCAATAGGTATTCTAATTAGCCATTCCAGGAAATACCACCATAAGAAGATAGGGACAAAGAGCAACGCCCACCATCCCAAACCGAACACAAAGCCGATCAGTGCCAGGGCAAAGCCAACTATTAGCATTTCCTTTTGCTGTTCTGCGTGTATGTGTTCGTGGTTGTTTACCACCGTGTTATACATCTTTGCCAACTCTTCACGTACAAAGATAAACGGCCAAAGTGTCATAGCCAGGAAACCGTTAAACGGTATCAACTTGTTAAATACTAACTTTGTTTTCATATCTGCTAATTTTTTTTAACCCCAATCATTATCACGGAATTGCCCTAATACTATACCGCGTCCTAACAGGTTGCTTGCAGGTTGTGGTATCATCTTAGATACAGGCAACATTACGACTTCGCCCACCATACCGCCATCTATAGTTACTCTGTTTCCGTTGGTATATATCTGGGCGTTATTTTGGTTATCGTTGGCATTAATCAGTAATACCCGCTGCGTCTCCGACATTTCCAGGTTATAACGGTACAATGTTTCACTATTAATAGAAAAAATAATTGTGTCAACGGGGAAACCTGAATAATCGTCATTCTGGCCGTAACAGGGTATCTTATAATACCTGTCGCCGTTTTCCGCCGTGCCGTATGAAAACGAAACATAAACGCCGCTTACCGATATGCCGTTAGTGTGGTAATAACCATACGTACCATTAACGACTAATGTATTACGCTGCCTTGCACCAAAACTACCTCTACACCAAAGCATAGACGTATAAAAACGTAGGCTGCGCCCGTCTTTTGTGCCCTGGTGGTACAGGTCGCCATCTTCAAACCACATTCGGCCATCGGAGCCAAAACGCATAGTACAAATAACCGTGCCACTATCGTTAACGCAATTAAGCTGCTTAAACGATCCTGTAATACCTCTGACGGTTCCAGATACCGTAACGTTTTCAAAGATACCTACCTTACAACTAACCGTACCGTCCTTTGCATAAAAGAGCGTCTGGCCTGTATTCGGGTCTTTCATTTCGATAGCTGACGCGCCCAAATTCTGAATTAGGGCGTAAGTGGATAACAGGATTTTAGACGCTATGATTTCCACTTTGTCGGCCAACTGCCAATAGGTAGCATCAGTAGGCACTACACCGCTTCGCTTATTGTGGGTCTTGATGCAGCTATAGAAATTACCGCCATACAACACTACGTCTTTGTAGGTCTCACCCTCTGCGCCCTGATAGAAATAGTAGCTTGTAGGTAGCGCGTCCCAATCCTGGGGGCCTCTAAGTGCCGGGCCTCTACCGCCATTATCTCCCTTATCGCCTTTGGTTCCACCTATAATAAGGTTGGTAGTGTACATAGTAATTACGGTGGCCGTCTTAGCCGTACAGGTTCCAAATGCCATAACATCTACCTTATTACCCGCTGCATCCTTGCAGTCTGATACCTTACCCGTAATATATACGGTATCGCCTACGACGATATGGGAATTATCATAGCCTGATACGCCCCATGTTTCCGTATGCCCTGGGTCGCCGTGTTGATGCCACAAAGCTAACGTGTACTCACGGGCTGCTGCATTGATCTTACGAAAACTAACGCCGTTGGTTCCATTAGTACCGTCTTTGCCGTCTTGACCTGACGGGCCTTGTGGCCCTGTTGGGCCGGTTGGACCTGTCGGCCCTGTGGCTCCTGTTGCGCCCGTAGTATTGACGGGATCGGTGTACGCTGTAGTACCATCTGTATAGGTAATCTTTGATCGCGTCCAAATATACCTGCCGCTTTCCCATGTAGGGGGCGTGTCCTGCCAACTACCGCCTGTAGTGGTTGTTGAACTTGTGGACTTATAGTATTGTTCTTCGATACTAACGATACCCTTACCGCTTGGCAGACAAACAGGGTTACTATACCTGGTAGTGCCGTCGGTATATACTATCTTCGTACGCGTCCAAATATAGTGCCCGTTCTGCCAGGTGGGGGCGTTGGTCTGCCATCCCGCCGTAGGTGCTTCGGTGCTGCTTGTGCTATCCGCGTACTCTACATCGGTTAATGATATACCAACGCCCTGACGTATGAACTTGACTACGCAAGTTTTCATTACTCCACTCATAGGCCCTTAGTCTTTAGCTGTGATCGTAACTGAAACGTCACCACCTGCCTGTAGGCAATGTGCGCGTGTAACGCTGTAGCTTGCCTTTGGTGTGGTTCGGTCTGACTGCGAATTAAGGTAAACGCCTACTGCGTCCTTTACTACAAAATAGAAAGTGGTATCAATGGCCTTGACGTTAGTACCTCGCTTCACTACCTTTGGCGTGTACGTTACCGTACCGTTGCCGTTTGGATCTTCCGTAATGGCTTCATCTTCCGGGCTTGGGCACGGGTCAATATCGAACGGGTCGGATGCGTCCATAACGCCCTGAATATCCTTACCGATTTCTGCACCATTAAGCGATACCGTAACGCGAAACTCTCCGTACGTGTCTATGTCGGCTTCCTGTACGGTCAAACTCTGTGAGGTCTTACCCGTAAGTGTCTGCCAACCGCCGTTAACCATCTTTTCCCACTGATAGGTTAGGCCCGTTGAAAGTTCCGCGCCACTCTGATAGGCTTTGGCCGTAAGGATAACGCTACTATTGGCTCCTGTCTTTTCGGTAATAACGAAATTCTTAGCGTCCCCGGCTGTAATAGTTACGCGGTAGCTATTACCCGTTGACTGCTGTACAGGTATTCTATATTCGGCCTGTATCTGGTCGCTCTGCGTACCGTACGAAATGGTGGCTACCATCTTGATAGTGACGGGCGCGTAACCTGCGGCTGCTGCGATATTCTGTAGGAATTGCAAGCCGTAATAAAGCTGCGTGCCACTTGGCGCGATCTTCTTAAACATTCCGGCAAACGTACCCGTTGACGTGTCACCGCTAAACTCAATCAGCGTACCGTTGAAATAGAAGTTAATGCCGTCGGGTGTTGCTACGCCCTCCGCTACGCGGCTTGACGTACAGACGAAATATAGGATAGGCTTAGTAGTAGCGAAATTAGGGTATATATCCGTAATCTGGCTACCGTCTGTAACGTATTCCTGGTACAAATCACCATCAGGGCACATAATAACCGCTGTGTATGTACCTGCCTTGCTTATGAACTTAATAGTTCTACTTGTACTTGCACTACTCATAATTATTGGCTTTAGTGGTTACTATTCTGCTTCCTCTGCCGGGGCAAAGTTTATCAAATCCTCAACGCTGCCAACGTCGCCCGCTGTGATCTCCTGGCTTTCGCCGTTACCCTCTGCGGGTGTTTCGGCTTCGGGCTGATCGGTTGGTGTCTCTGATTCACCGTTACTCTCTACGGGTGTTTCGGCTTCGGGTTCCTGGCTTTCACCGTTACCCTCTACGGGTGTTTCCTCGTTGCCTGTCTCATCCTCTGTAGGTGCTTCGGTTCCGGGCTGATCGGTTGGTGTCTCTGATTCACCGTTACCCTCCGGCTGCTCTTCTACCTCTTCGCCTGGTTCCTCTACAGGTGGTACAGGCTGATACCTAAACCGTTCATCGGTTGGCTCCGGCAAAGGTCGGATAACCGTACCGTCTTGCTCTTCGCGGGCTTCGTGTGGCATCAATGCCAAACCGCCGATCATAGCCAGGGTGTTGTTTAACTCTGTCAGCGGGCCAAACTCCAACATATCGGCTTGCCAAAGTAGGTAGTTGCCATCCGCTACGGTGTTTCTGTCGTTCTCCAAATTAAGGTATTGTGCTACCTTTGGATTCGCTTTAATGTAACGTGCCATAAATCGAAAATTTTAATAGTTTATAAATAATGCTTACTTGAATATCAATAATGCGCCGTCGTAGTCCTCAAATAGTACGTCGTCGTCATCTTCCATAACTCCATTAAATCCGCAATCCACTACGTCCAACGCGTACACTGCGCCTAACGTGTTGCTCATAGCCGACGTAGGTAAAACGGGGTTCATGCCGTGCCCTACCTGGTTGTATGTAAGCGTGCCTGACGCTCTGTTAGTGGCTACGTACCAAAGTGGCAAAAGTTCTTTTTCAGGATTGGCGATAGCACCGTTAACGTCCCATATCTTAGCCTCCGGGGAAATAGATACCAGGCCACTTGGGATATTGGTAGGTACACCCGCCATGTCAAATTCAAACTTAGGCAGTCTGCGAATAAACGCTACCGTCTTTGCCGGGCTGCTATCGTGCAACGTCTGGCCTGTAAGGTCTCCGTTTGGCGAATACTTAGCACGGCATCTTAGATACAGGTCTGTACCCATCAGGCTACGGTCAACGGTGCAACTTGTACCATCTTGCGATACGGTCAACTCATAGTCTAATACCGTGTCCGTACCTACCTGGCTCCACGTTCCGTTTTCCCGCATTTTCTCCCAAATAAAAGCACGGTTGGCCGTCGGGCACTCGTTCTTATCAATACGTAGGCTTGCGTGTACTACCTGTATATCGGGGTCTTTCAGCGGATTGTAAATTGTCTGGTCGGCTGCATCCAGGAATAGGTAGGGCAAAGTAGTAGCATCGTCACAAAATACCTGGTACGTCTGTTGTATGTGGTACACCTGGCTTGTGCGGCTATCTACATAGTCCGCGTTGAACTCCAAAGTAATAGGGTTCTTTGGGCTTGCGTTCTTCTTAACCTTGATACGCCCTGCATTAACTCCGCTTGTAGTCATTTCGTAGTTAGTGTTGGCCGCTTGTATCTGGGTGCGCGTACCGCCTATAGTCTCATACCATCTGATATTAGTTAGGCTGCTGTTAATCAGTCCAGGTGTCAGCACTTCGTCTTTATCCAAACGGCCTACCTGGGGCTGAATAATGCAGGGTGTCAGGGTGTAGTCAGGCGTGAAAACGTCCGCGTCCGCGTCGTAACTCTGACGGCCTGAAACGCTACCATCTGTCAGCATACCTACGTTGATCTGTAGGGGCTTAAAGTTAAAATCAAATCTCTTTACTTTCATCGTTCAATATGCTTTAATCGTTAAAACTCAAATGTAGCCGTATCTGCATCTATTTCGTGCCCCTCGCTGTCAGTCAGCAATACGGTTGCCGTAATCTTTACCTTTCGGGGTACATAGCCGTTAAAATCCATATCCTCAATAGTGAGGTGTATAGACTTACCAGAATCACCACGGCGGGCGTTCCATGCCAAATCAGATTGCACGCGCTCCACACCGTCTGCATCTTCACTATATCGCGTCCATGTGACGTTAGAGGCTAAGATACTATCGGTAATATCCTGATTGTGCCACTTAGCGATAATGTACAAAGTCAGGTCGAAAGTATCAGGGTCAAACAATACGTCTGTATCGTTAAACTCTACCGTGAAATTCGGGTTTCCCTCGATAAACGCCCAATCAGTCGTATTGATACCTGGGGCCGTATGTGTGCCCGTTAACTGACATCTATATTTGCATCCCTTATACCAAACATCTGACGTTTCGTAATCGCCTGTTTCTGGGTTAATGGCACGGCAATAGTAAAGGGCTTCGGCGTTCCACTCTCCGCGATCAACGTAGTTAGGTATCGGTTGGCCCGTCCACTGATTGACGCGTATAATATCCATCGTTACCACACCAGGGGCATAGACGTAATCCAATCCCGGCTTAATGGGTAGCGGGTTTCCGTCTAAGTCTGTCATTTCACGCACAAAGTCGGGCAAAGCACCAATCACCAGGCCGTAGTTAGTTTCGTCTATGATAGGCTTAGTTACGCCTGTCAACTTGACTATACGGCCCTCCGTAGATGAAAGGTAGATGCAGCTTTGGCGTGTGGTGTCCGTCTGGTTTCCCCATCGGGCAATATTCATCAGTTCGCAAGGTGGGAAATTGATACCCGCGGGTGTCTGATTGTCGGGGTACAGGGTTACGTCGATAGTGTTGTTACCCGTGTCAACAGCGTTAACCCTCATCCAACTTGTGTACATCTGCGCGTTGGTTCCTGGGTTTGTCATGCCCAAAGCTGCTGCACCCAAATTATTAATGATACCCTTTATAACGTTGTTAACCTTTTGGGCTGTAAAATATCCCTCCCATTTAGCGCGTAGATGCAGCCGATATTGGCCGTTACCCAAATCCTCTACGCTCTCTATCTGGTCGCTCTCTGTCAGTAGTTGGTCGCCCTCGATAGCCGATAGACGGTTAATAATAAGTTCTACGGCCTCAAAGTAAGTACGTACCCGTACGCTTTCAAACTCTGCGTTTCCCTGTGGGTCTATACCTGCACCCGTTCCGGCATAAAGCGATCTAACGAAAGTACCAAAATGCACTTCGTCACGGAATACGGCCAAACCTAATGCAATTAAGCCCTGCTGAAAGGTAATTATACCCTGCGCTATATCATCAGTCAGGCGGCTAAGAAACTTAGTGAAAATCGGGCTATCTTCTGCCAAATCGCCCGCTACGTCCGCATAGCCCGCCTTAACCTTTTCACGTACTTTATCGTATATTGTGGTTTCCTCACCGTCAATAACGGTTATAACCTCTTTCAGCAATTCAAGCCAGATATAGCCGTTAGAATCGGTTGTAATCTGATCCAGGGCCTCTTTGTTAGTGTGCGTATGCCCGTCACCAGATACGGGGCTGCTGCCCCCGGCTTCCGCGTTCAATACTACGGTGCTGTTGACGTTACCCGTACCCTGCTGCTGCATCCGCTTGCTTCTGGGTCTTGGCGTGTGGCCTTTTATGACTGATATATAGTGCTTATCCATATACTATAACTGCGCTATGTTTAACTTACTTCCTCTATGGCATCGTATTCGTCGGGGCTAAATTCCGTAATCTCGATCTCTGACGTATCGGCGATAACGTCCTGTTGCTCACCCGTCATTAAGAATAACTTGCCCTGTTGGTTCCTTTCGGTAAATACACAAAGCCCGCCTGTGTCTATCACGGCTTCACCTGACAACTTGGTTTTGCGTGCCGCGTATTGGCTATAAAGCGTACCAATCAGTAACTTTTCTGGGTGGTCTGTCACACCTGCACGCTTTAGCTTCTGTATCTGTAGGCTGTCTGACGTACGGCAATATATACCCCTCGCTGTAGGGCAAATCTTATTAGCCGTACCGCAAATCGTATCTATACTGATTTCCTCCTTTGCAGCCTGGTTAATATAACCCGAATACTCTATATCTTCCAACTCCGCTGCATCAAAGATCAGGTTGTTTTTAACCAACTCGATTTTTGGGGCCTTGTATAGCATCCAACGTACTTTATCGTAAAGCCCTGTTTCAGTCCAACGCCTGCAAGCGTCCCAATCCCAATCAAAGCCGCCGCCAAAAAGCGGGGCCAGAATATCGTCATAGTCGAAACATTGCACGCCTCCATATACGGTAACTTCCAGGTAGCCGCCTTGTGTCGGATACGGCATATACTCACCATCTGCCATACTCTTAAAGCTGTCGTATATCTGCGTATTGGCAAAATACGGCCTACCTATGCAATGGCGGTTTTTCTTCCATCCTAAAATACCCGTATTATCTTCCAGATCGTCGGCGTTGTAATACTCCAGGTATGCGTCGCCAAAATTCGCGGCTCCGTTTTCCCATCTGCCTTTAGCGTAGCCCAAATGCCCCTTACAGGCTCCTTTGGCGTTGTGGCTGTTTACATAGTGGCAAATAACGTTACCCTCTCCATCATACATATTGACGGCAATAGGTATGAAAGCCCAACCCGTGCACCTCTTCATTAGGTCGTAGTTATCGGCCTCGTTACCGTCCTTTGCCTCTGTAAACGGATTGTACCGGGCATCTAACAGGAAATCAAGCGATAAACGCACATAATAGGACTTTTCGCCCTCGCTGCTAAGTTTAGGCAAAAATACTTTGTGGGACTTCATAAGAATACCGCTATTCTCCTTTCTACAGGTATTGAGTATCTGTTTAGGCCAATGGTGATACTCTTCTATTGGGCCGTGTCCCCCGGAATAGAAAGCCCATGCGATAGCGTCCGTTTCTGACGGGCCACTGACTACAGGTAGAATATGGCAATATCTGGCCGACGAATTAAGATAGGCTAAACCCTTACCCTGTGTACTAAGGAAAATGGTAAAGTTAATCAGGTTGTAATCCCAATTACCATCCTGTCTGTGTTCCTCTGAATAGTCAGGGTAATAGCTGTAGTAATCGTGGCCGCGTTCAGCCAACAAATTAACCATTTCTACCGAATATTCACCGCCAAACTGCAAATCACCGCTAAGTAGGTCTGCTGACGAATAGGGCGAAAAACTGACGGTTACGTTATTCGCAACCTTATCAACGCCCAAAGTTTGGCTGTCACCATCCCACGTTACGGCTCTCCTGGCTCCGCTTCTGTTAAGCCCGTTTAGATCGTAGATATAGACTTTTCCGTTACGCTGTATCATACGTAGGGCCAACGGCTGTAATACACCCTCTACAACTTCTTTTAGGGTACTCGGCTTGGCATCTTCATCATAGAAATTATCACTACGTACTGATAGGGTAGCGGGCGTTGCTGCTGCATCATCACTAAACGTAGTCGTACAAAGTGACGTATCAATAGAACCGTAATTTATAGTGCTACGTGTCAAGGCATCGACTATAATAGCCTGTATAGTCTGCATACCCGCCAAATTATATTTCAGACGGTCAAGTATTCCAAAGTCACTGAAAGTAAGCGATACGACGTAGTAACGTGCCATTTCGTACGGCTCTTCGTAAAACTCTGGGTCTAACGCTCCACTCCAATACAGGCTGCTGTTTCTGTAAACGTCCATACGAATACGGCCAACCTCGATAGTGTACAAATCTTCATACGTGCGATCTCCGGGGCTTTCTATCCTAATAGTAGCCTCGCTACCGCAAATAACGGCCTCCTTATCCTGGTGTTTCCAATCAATTACCAAAGCCTCTTCGCGCTCAAAAGTCAGATCACCTACGGTGGCAAACGGCGCGTCTGCCTCCTGTAGAATATCTACTCGCCAAATCACGTTTGAACGGCTTAGAAACTCACCCCTGTATCGTAACTGCTTACTCATTGCCTAACTCCTTTTCTTGTGGTTGTATTCCTTTTCTATCACGCCTACAAGTTTACGGCCCTCAATCTCAAAGCGTACCTTACCACTCATACCGCTATCAGTATCAATCAGGCTACGTAGCTTATCAAGTGGGGCTATGACTTCCGGGTTATTACCTGCACCTGCATACTCGCCCACAAGTGCCAGGGTGGGGCCGCTGACTACTGCACCGTTGGCAAATGGCATAACGCCTATCGCCTGGGTCATTGCTACGGCTGCGCTGATAAATCCGGCTGCTATACCAAATCCGGCAAACGGTATGGCTGCGTGGGCTGCAAAAAACATTGCACTTGCTAACTCCATATAGCTTGCTGTAGCCAACTTGTTAGCAACGATCACGGGTACTACTGCCGCTGCTGCTGCCTCTTCTGTGGCTGCTGCTGCTACGGTTGCACCCATCGTTACGCCTGTAGCGGCTCCCTCTGCCGTCTTAGCGACGGTGTGGGCTGCTGTAGCCGTAGTAAGTAGGTCGATAATGCCTACGATAGTCTGTATGCCCTCATAGAGTTGTATAAAGCCGTCAACGATACCCGTTACCGTCTGCCAGGCGTTACCGTTACCCTCCAGGGCGTTTGTGATACTCTCTACACCGCTACCAATACCCTTGATACCTCCCCAACCTTGCTGCAAAGTATCGAAAGAAGATACACACTGCCTTTGCCATTTCTCATAAACGGCTATCATGCCCTCTATCTCCTTTTTCTGATCTGACGATACAGGGTTACGGGTATCATTCATCAGGTTATTAAGTTCCTGAATACGCTTTTTCAGTTCGTCAAAACCAATACTGCGTATCTTAATCGTCTGCTCACGTCCCTGCAAGCTATTGATACCCGCGATCTCTCTTTGCATACCTGGTAACTCCGTACTAAGTTGCAAAACCCGTTTCTTGGCTGTCAGATCGTCTATAATTCTCTGCGTCTTTAGTATCTGGTCTGCATCTTCGTGCTGCTGTTGCTCTGTATAGAAAGATATAGCCGTATCAATATCCTTTAGGTTATTGGTAGATGTAGGCAAATTCATCTTATCGCGTGCCTGATCCCATGCGGTCTGTAGCTTGTTGAGGCTGTTAATACCTTTCTGGGCAAACTCGCGCTGTGCTTCATCACCGCTATTAAGCAAACGGTTATAATATGATAGCTTGGCGTTAAGCTGATCGTAGGTTTTAATCTCATCGTCGCGTAACGCTGCTATACTTGTGTCCTCTAATACCTGGCGGGCCTCTTCTGTCTTACGTATCTCTTCGTCGATACCTGCGATAGATTCAGCGTTGGCCGTCTGCTTCTGCTTACGTAGGTATTGCAGCTTCTTATCGTAATCGTCCAGGCTCTTTAACTCTTCTGGCACACTCATACCGTCCTGTAGCATCTTAAATGCTTCTACGGCATCTTCGGCGGCTTTCTTAGCCTGGGTTAAAGTCTGTATGCGTGCTATATCGGACTTATCGGTTTTCTCGATTTCTTGCTGATAGTACGAAACGTTATTAGCCAGGTCTTTGTAGGACTTGGCATTTTCTACCAACTGCAAATCTTTCTTACCGTCTTTACTCTTATTACCGCTGCCACTACCGCTACCACCTGCCAGACGATTACCGCCAACGATAGGCTTATTTGCCTCGGCTTGCTCCGCTGCAAATTGGGCCTCAACTTTCTTTGTCTCGGCTTCGTTGGCTTTCATCCTCTCTTCTATGGCTCTCAATGCCGGGCTGCTCGATACGTTAGTACCGCTATAGAGTTTCGCGCCCTGCTCTGAAAAACGCCACTTACCATCATTGCCAACACTACCGTATCGGCTGTTTCTATAAGTGCCGTCCTTGATTTCATCACCTGCGTTAGCGTGCCGGGCGTTCTTATTGGCATCGTCTTGTATGGCCGTCTGGGTCTTGGCGTATTCATCGGCCAACGTAATTTGTTTACGGTACAATTCTGTTAGTTGCGCCATACGTGCCGCTGCCTTTGCCCTACGGCTGAAAGCCTCTACGACTGCATCAGTATTACCACTAAAGATACTTTCGGCATCAGACACACCACCTATCTTTAGTTTCAGTTCGTCAAACGCAGCCTGGTTATTCTTGATCCAGGCTACCTTTTCCTGTTCCTTGCTAAGTGCTTTCCAACCCTCTTTGAGTTGTTCGTACTTAGCCATCAGGTCGCTATAGGTAGATTCCAGGGTATTGTCATACGCCTGTTTAACGCTGTCGGCTGATTCTCCAAAATCCTGTAACCCGTCGACGGCTCCGGCTGCTGCATCACCCACACCGTCAAATGATCCGGCCAACTTTGCTACGATCACGCCCAAAGCTGTTAGGGCTATGCCTATACCCGTAGCGGCCATCAGTCCGCGTATAGCTATTTTCAGGGCTACGGCTTTAGTGGCTGCGCTCCTGAAAGAATTAGCCATTACGTGGGTAGCGGCTGCAACGCGACGGGAATTAGTACCAAACAGGGCGTACACCGCGATAGTTCGGTACATTGACTTTGAGGCCAAAGCCTGGGCGATATGTAACTGACTGAAAGCACGCGACAAAGTGATAACCGAAACGGCGGTCATACCTAACTGACTGCTGAAATTCAATACGGGCTGAATACCGCCTACTGCACCTGCTATGTAGTCAGTGTATTGGCCCCATTGGTTTTTCATCATTTGCAGTTTAGACGCGTTGGTACTTGCCATATCTTCGTAGGCTTCTGCCATCGTACCCGCGCTATCATCAAGTACCTTGATATTCTCTGCAAATTTTTCTGCCATCTGGCCTGTCAGTCCGTTAACCAGACGCAAAGCCTCTGCACGGCCAAACAACTTAGCGTAAACGGATTCTTTCAACTCACCCGTTTTAGCTGTATAGGCTGTTATAGTCTTATCAAGTTCCAACAGGAAATTACGGAAACCACCTGCTGCCTTGATAGATGCGGCATTAAACGAAATACCCATAGCCTCTGCCATCTTCTGGCTCTTGCTACTCTCTTTCGTTAATGCAGTCAGTACGCTTGCAAGCTGTGTCGATACTTCGGCGGTATTACCCGTTACGCCCGTTAACGTACTCATTACGGCCAACATTTCAGTAAAAGATACGCCCAACTGCGCTGCCTGGCCTGTTACTGACGGCAAAGCGGCTGCAAGTTGTTCAAACGACGTTACACCGTTCTTGGCCGTAAGCTGTATCTTATCCTGTATATCCTGGGCTGCGTCCCATTCAAGCCCGTAGTTTTTGATAATGGTAGATGTTACCTTAACAACTTCGCCAACGTCTGCGATACCTCCTACGGCTGATCGTGCGGACGATTCAAGGTAGCTAATCCAATTATCTTCGGGTACACCGTTACTAATAACCTGATACAAGCCATTTGCCAAAGCATCACGGGCCATCGGGATAGTCTTAGACAATTCGGCTACCTGGCCTTTAAGTTTATCAAATCCCGCTGCATCTTTACCCGCCATCGTATTAGCGGCTTTCATAGCTGCGCCAAAACTCTGACTTTCGGCTGTGACGTTGTTAAGTGTACCCGTAAGCTGCGAAACGGCGTTGGTTACGTTCTGTAGTACCTGTACGGATTGGTTATAGTTCAACAGGGTATCGCGTAATTTAGCCGCGCTACCCTTTGCCCTATCCATGACTTGGCGTAGATCGTTAACTGACGTGGTGGCGGTTACGATCTGGTCTTTGCCATCAACAGATATTCGTACATTAAATTTTACCTCTTTTGCCATTTCCTTACTGCTGTTTCTATCGGGTTCTGTAAATCAGCAAAACAGGCATCTATCGTATAAGCAAACGTTTTCCTAATCCTTATCTTTATGTATTCGTGCCATCAACGCTTCAAATCGTGCTTTACTTTCGTCTTTGCCTATAATCGGCTTGTTAAGTTGCTTCTTTTCCCAGGGGAATATAATAACCTTTTCAGGTGTTATCTTCTTTTTAGTATGCGGCTGTAGCAATACGGTTGCCGCTAATCTTATACGGCCCCAGGCATCCTTATAATCTGCGTCCTCTTTTTCGCTATACGCTTTATAGACGTGTTCAAACTCTGTAGGTGTCAAACGGCAAAAATCATTGTATGACAACTTGATTAGGCCCAACGCTATGCCCAATACGTCGTAAATGCCTATTTGCTTCTCTTGGTTCTTTTTTTTTCTTCGCTATCCGGCTTTTTGTCGCCATTAATAGACTGCTCCCATGCGGTCATAGCGTCGGGGTCGATGCTATCCGCAAACTCCATCAGGCTTAGATTAAATTCTACACCATCAGCGGCACAAGCCGAAACGATGCAGCACCACAGATACGTACAAATGTCGGTAAACCCGCCATCCATTTCTGTAGCCTCTTTGCCTGTCTCTTGCTTAAAGCGAAGCATAGCCCCCATAGTCTGCCTACAGGGGTATGCCTTGCCGTTAATTGTAATCTCTACTTTCGCCATGATCGTAGGAATTATTCGCCTGCCTGTGCCTTGCCAGGATATACGGTTGGCTCTCCGTCGCTCTCTAACTGAATAGAGTAGGTGGCATCATCCTGGGCGGGGCTTGTCTCCTCGATTGAGGTAATAATGAAATTACCAGAAACATAAGGTGTAGCGTCGCCCTCTCGCTCATAAGCTAATACGGCTACGCTCTGGCCCTGGCCCCACTTGGCGGCGATCTCGGTAAATCCGTTCTCGGTCTCACCGTAGAAACGCAAGCCCTCTGCACTGATAGAGATAGAAAGGCCCGTAACGCCCTTGCCTTTCCACAATCCGGCTGAATAACCGTTAGCTGCTGCGGGCTTAACGGCTCTGTCCTTAGTCTCACTATTGAAAGTGATAGTGTGGGTGGTGCAATGACCTACGGCCTTACCGCCAACACTTAACAGAATGTCGCTACCATTAACGTAGCCAGAAGTTGGTTTAGTCATAATCCTAATTTTTTAAATTCGTTGAAATTCTTAAATCTGAACACTAAAAGTTAATCCTTGTACGTAAGCATCATCTTCGTAGAACTCTTCACCGTCTGATAGATAGCAACTGCGCATAGTCAAACCTGATTTTTCGCCCTTTACGTTATCCAAAGCGGCGCGTACCGCCTCTGCTAACGTAATGCTCTGCTCATAAGTCTTACCATAGCAATTAATTTCTATAATGGCCGTGTCTGATCCTTGGCTACCCTTAACGGGTTTATGATCCAGACGTGCCCGGCGATAGGCTACGTATGGCAACGTGGCTTTTTCAGTCACTACCGGGAAAACCTTTGTAGCGATACTATTAACGTCAGCATCCCTTGTGAGTATGTCGCGTATAATAATGCCCGCGCTTAATGATGTCTTTGCCATACTTCGCTATTAGTTTATAAATCCGCATTTCTTAGCCACTTTCTCTATAGCTACACCTACCTCGCTTCCTAAATCAGTTTCAACCGTCCTGTACATTTCGGGTGTCGCCTTTTCAAGAAATCTGTAGGATGGCATCCGCTTTGTAGGTATTCCGTCCTTTCGTATGGTTTCCGTCCAATAGCGGGTTTTGCCCTCTCTGTGCGATCCATAGATACCGTGTTTGATTCGTACTTTCTTACCGCCTCGCTGACGATAGTTTGTACCCTCTTCTGCCCACATAAGGATAGGTTTCTTAAATCCCTGGCGGTTTTCGTGCATGGACTTTTCGCCCTGTCCTTTCAAGTTGGCCCGGTGTGCCTTAACGGTAATCATAAATCCACCGCCTCGGCTGTAGATGTGGCTACGTATTCCTTTGTCCCAATCTGATTTACTACCCTTGACCTGCAAGCGGGTTGCGTGTAGGCTCTTACGGGCTATGCCTAATACTTTCTTTGCCTCGGCTCTGTAGGCGCGTTTCAAGGAATTACGTAGCTGCTTCGGATTCATTTCCTTTGCTAACTGCGCCAAATCCTTTTCTACTGCCTGATCGGGTTGCATACGCTGAAATTACGGTTATTCGTTCACTCTGTCACAAATCAAAGTCTTATATCCTCTGTCTAAGTTGGGTATGATGTTCGTTACGGTGTACAGGTTCCCGCCCAACTGCTGTACGCGCCAATTCTCGCTGATCGTGTGTACGTCCCTTATGTTGAACTCTACGCGATAGTCTGGGAAATGTTCGCCTACCTCTTCGCTGCGGTGTCCCGTGTGCTTAACCCGTTCCGCGTGTACGGTTACGGTTTCCGTCCAGGTGTCCACCTCTTCGCCGTAGTCATTGGTAGCCTTTACAGGCTGCAATAACTTTAGCTTATACTTCATCCGTCCCGCTATCATCTTTTACCAATCTTCTAAAAGGCTTAATTATAGCCTGTAGTGAATTTGCCACCTCCGGCATGATCGTTTGGGCGTTTGATTCGCGTTGGTTATACCAATGGGCACCTAACATCATAATTGCTTGCTGCAATTCGGCGGGAAACTCACCGCCTCCCATTGCCGTTAACTCTGCCTCGGTGCGGTTGGTAGCCCTGATAACATGACTTGTAGCACTCTTTAGAAGATGCTGCAAATATGTATCATCGTCTGCGAAATCATCAGCCTTTACGTGCTGCTTGAAAAGTGCCAAATCCACTACGTTAGCCATAACCTAAAACTTTACTTTGTTACTCATTCACTCTTTAGCCTGCTGCGCTAACGGTTACTGCACAAGTAGCGGTGTAGGTCTGACCGCCAACGGTGATAGATGCGGTAATGTTAGCTGATCCGGCGGCAACGGCTGTTACCTTACCATTGGCTACGGTGGCCTTACTTGCTGCGCTTGTTGCCCATGTTACGGTAGTACCAACGGGGAACGCTGTAGCTGTCAGGTCAAAAGTATCGCCAACGGTCAAAGCCAACTCGGACTTATCCAGGAATACACCGATCTTAGAAAGAACGGCGAAAGCCTCCTGACGCAGTACGCTAATAGCGTAGTCCACATTCAGCACGCAGTCGATAGCATTGTTACGTGCCTTGCTGTAAGGATCAACGATAAATACCATGTCACCAAACAGGCCCTGTGGTGCGTACTTGAAAGCACCTACGTAAATCTGGCCGTCTGCAACCTCGTTAGTGCAGAATACGGGTACGCCATTGATCTTACCGTTATCGTCAACGATAGCCTGGTTTGCACCCGACCACTTTGGAGTAGCCTCCAAATCGCCCTTAGTTACCTCGCTCATAACGTAGCAAAGGCCCTCGGACTTAACGTTGTGCTTCAGGATCGCGGTCTTAGCACCTACGATCTGCTTCAAGGTAGGCGCGTCACCTGTATAGGTCAACTTGTTCTCGGCCTTCATGTTGGCGGGAATGAATGGGCCTACCAGATCAGTAGCACCGTTAACCTTAACCTGGCTAAACATAATCTTGTTCATCAGTTCAGCAATGGCAACGGGCATATACTGCGTAGCTACCAACTGCACCAGGTTGTCGGTCTCGTTCAGGGCCTCACGGGTAATAGGTACTGCGATACCCAGACGCTCCGGCTTGGCGATCAGCTTGTTAAGCGGAATCTTGGTATCGCCCAACTCTGCGCCCTCGTCGTTGATAGTAGCGTGGAAAGCCTCAACAACGGGCCACTGATGATTACCCTTTAAGCCTGTCAGCAGGGGCGATCCGATAGCCGAAAGGATAGTTTTGTTATACAGGGGTTCTACGATGTCGTGGGTAGTCACCTGTGAGGGGTTAGTACCTGCAAGCCCACTACCGTAGGTTGAGGTATTACCGCCGAATGACTGCGCAACGGCACGGCTAATCTTCAACTCGAAACGCTTACCTGCATCCAGGCACTCGCGGATTTTAGCGTTAGCGTCCTCTACGTCCTCCTGGCGCATTACTGCGATAGTCTCGGTGTTAGCCTTGATCTTCATTTCCAGGATGTCTAACTCACGCTCAAGCTGCTTACGCTCGCCCTTTTCGGCATCGGTCAATGCCTCGCGCTCCTTGTCGTTTTCGAGATTCTGCGCCATCTCGTTAAGGCGGCCTTTGATAGCGTCTATGCGCTCGTAGGCTTCACGAAAATTAAATTTCTCCTTTTTCATCTTGCAGAAACTATTAAATTAAACAATATGCCACCTTAAACGGTATGGCTAATTCTCTCTCTAATCTCACGGATCGCCTCACGTTTCTTTGCAAGGTCAATCGTCTTAGGCTCCTGGGGTGTCTTTGGCTTTTCGTCGAAAACTATACCCGCGTCCTCCAATTCACGCTTTGTTACGTTAGTCTGCTCAAAAGCGGGCTTTGGCGTAATGGTAAAGTCGTAAACGTTATCAATACGCTTAACATGGCGCAACAGGATTTCTTCGCCATCTTCGGTTTTCTCGCCTGTCTTTTCGTAGCTAACGGCGTTCTCGCTGTCCTTTTCATCTGTAGAGTAGATGAACGAGCAACCCGTAATATCGCCGCGTGCGATCAATTCCAGGGCCTTATCACCGTCAACGGTCTTAGGCATTTCACACCAGAACTTAACGCCTACGTTGTCGATCTCATACTGCAAAGTACCCTTGCCGTTCTTGCTACGGCCTAAGATCAGTTGGCGATCATGGAACATTGTTAGCATGATGTCGCAAGCGTCCAACGTCTCACGGGTAATACAACCCGGCTCCAGGATTTCGTAGTAAACGCCTACCCACCAATCAAGCAAAAGACGGCTACGTACGCCAAACTTCAAAGCGTAGCCCTCGATAATGCGGCTTTCGCCTCCCTCTGACGCTTCGCGGACTTTCAGTTGTACTTCAAATCCGACGGCTCTTTTGTTAATCTTCTCCATTGTTGTTATTACTTTTAGATGCTGCGCCCTTAGTGATCTTCTCACTATCCAACGCTGCAAGGTTTGTCGAACATAATACGGTATCGCCCCCCTCAACTATCGGCTGATTCTCGATACGTCGCCAATCATTGATTGTATAGATGCCACTTTCAATAGTCAGCTTTTGATACTTCGCCATTGATTCCAGATCAAGCGAATAGATGCCCTTGCGGTCAAACTTGAAAATACGTTTGCAGCAAAGTGACTGCGGTATCAGCTTACGGGTAAACTCTGCCTCTATCCTTTTCAGGATCGGGTCAAGTGTCATTGACAAATAGGCTACGTTAGCCATTTCAGCCGATTTATAGTTGTTGCTTGTATCGTCAAATACAAACGACGGATGCACGCCAAAGAAACGGCAAATCTCCCTTACGGTAAACTTGCGCGATTCCAAAAACTGCATATCAGTGCTGCTTAGTGAAATCTGCTTAAAGTCCACCTGGCCGGGCAAACTTACGATATGCTCACCGTGAGAAAAACGGCTATCTACATCTACTGCGGTTTTCTCTAACTCTTCGTCCTGGTACTCACCAAAGCCCGTAACGCTCTTATCGTTGCTGATAATACCGCGTACGTTACCGCCATTGGTAAAGCGGTTCGCGGTCTCTTCGTCGCCCGCTGTCGCTATGGTCGTAGTACGTCTGGCGTGTTCTATCACGCTTTCACCTCTGCGCCCGTCTGAACTATGCAAGTACAGGTGTATAATCTCTGATTCCTTAAAAGTACCATACACACCGCTATAAGGATCAGAAATAAAGTACAAGCCATTCAGGGTATCGTGGGTTACGGTGTTACGCGCACATAGTACCAGGTCTGTAAGTTCACCTAAGACGTAACGCGGATAGATATAGGCGTTACCCTCTAACAGCATCAGTTTAACCGCCATACTCCAGAAATCAAAGATACTCATTTCTGGTTGAGGCTGCACCGTCAAAAGATAGTGCAACGGGCTATTAACATCTTCCTGGTAGCGGTCATTCTTTAGTTTTAAGAACTGCAAATGCAGTCCGGCTACGCTGTCACTCAAAAGCTGCACGCAACGGTACACCGTCGCAATCGCCAACGGCTCACCGTAAGGATAGAAATAGTATTGCAGCCTTGCGCCTGTGCGCGGGGTTGTACGTGTTCGTGTCGGGGCTGTCTGGGCCTCACTTTCTTCACGCTTTGGTTTCCAAAACTTTAGAATTTCAAGCCAATTAGCCATAAAATAGATATATCTTTTGGCGCAAAGATACACCTATTTAATGCGACTTCAAAATAGCGTGTGGCGCACTATGGTACAACGTGGCGCAACGTGGTACATATTTGATTTTATTAAGAAAATAGTTTTTCGCTAATCCCTCCAAACCTTATAATACCGCCAATCTATACAACCCTGGCTGCACTCACAAACGCTGCACCCTGATATAGTGCAAGTGCCTTGATCTCCGCTTTCCGGCTGATAGGCTAAACAGGTACGACAAACCGCTACTTTCATGGCTTACAGGATTACTTGTTAAGTACCAGGATCGTACCCGTTATAATCGTCAAAGCGGCTTCACGGTTAAAGCCGTAATCAGCTACAAGTCTATCGGCTGTTATGCTGCCAGATACACCGTTTTTAAGATCGGTCATTACAACCGTCAAAACCTCCTTGCTGAATTGTGCAAATGTCCGTGCCATACTCTTTACGTTTATGGGTAGGGCCGTAGCCCTTACCCTGGTTAATACTTCTTTGCCTTGCTAATCTCAAATGAATACTCACCTACGACGATCATATACGGTTTCATCTGGTCGTACGTAACGCGCTTGTGGTTAGTCCACTCATAGTTATTACTGAACTCCCAACCGTCTTTGTTAGTCAGGATCACGTCTAAACCTTTTGCAAGCTGTGTAGTCATTACTGCAAAGGCACTCATAAACTCATAGCCACCGTAAGCCATATCACGTACGCCCGTTTTCTTATCGAAAGAAAACACACACCAATTAAGTTCGCCCTTTGTCTCTGCCAGGAACTCACCAACCATTTTCTTTGTAACCTTTTTCATAACTCTTATATTTTTGCTGTTAATATTCTGTGATCTCTTTTGGTAGGGTGGGGCCGTAGCCCTCACCCTGGTTAGTGCTAATCGTTAGTGATATTCAAATTAGCCATTTCGTTAGCGTCGAAAGTGTAACCGTACTTTGCCATCGTCTTAACCGCTGCACGCTTCGCGCCTGATACCGTCTTATAGAACTTACCGATAGTAAACCAATACTCGCCATCCTGGATAGCAAATACCATAATCTCATCTTTACGGCCACCGTTCAAAAAGAACTCAACCGCCTTACGCTCTGAATTGTTGCACTTGATCGTTGTCATAACTCTTATTTTTTTATTGTTATTATCTTTATTTCTATGTTACAAAGGTACATAATTTTCTGCACTTTTGCAAGTTTTAAGGCTATTATATTCTGTCCTTTAACATTATTTAGTATAGGAAAAACTATACTTTTTGAAAGAAAACACTATATTTGCACCCGAAAACCTTTAAAAAGTAAGAATTATGCGAATAAAAGACGTATTGAAAGAAAAAGGGCTGAAACAACAGGACTTAGCCGAAAAGATGGGTATTAGCCTGTCAGCCGTTAAACAAATGCTCGGTGCTGATTCCCTCACCACCTCAACACTTGAAAGGATCGCGGCTGCTGTAGATGTGCCCGTGTGGCAATTCTTCATCAGCCCTGACGATCTGGCTAACCAGGTAGGCGGTAATTCGTTTTGCTGCCCTCATTGTGGCAAACCACTAAAGATAATGGCGGGCTAAGTACCCGCCACTTTCTTTGCCTACCGTTCAAAGGTGTAGAGTTGGCCCAAAGTCATAAGTATGACTATCACACCGTCTATCTTACGATATTGGGAAATCTTCAACGGTTTCTTATTTTCCAACCTATCTTCATCCAATACGCAATTTGTCAGGCAATAGACGTTAATAGGGTTATCGTTCAGCGTTATACGTGGTGGATCGTCATACGCCAACATTTCAAACGATTCTACGGGCAAATTGAAATTGCCGTAAGTCTGGCTGTATGATTGCAACTGCTTATCGCCACCCATAGCGCGTAGTATGTTAACCAAATCCTGGGCCTTATAACCGTCGTAGCCGATACGTATTATGTTCAGTATCTTGGATCGTGCCTGTATATCGTTGGCAATCTGTCTAACGTCGATCTTACGGCCCTTACAGAATTTCAAGTGCCCTTGTTCATGCCATAGACGGTAAAGCCTTTCGTTGGGGTGTCCTTTCAAGGCTCCTACAGGAAAATAGTAATCTACATGACTATAGAAACGCTTGCTTTCACGTACATAGATCGTGTAGGCTACTGCGCTGAAATCATCATGCACCGATAGGTCGAAAGCTACGGCACAATCCGGACGGCCCGTAGCCTGGTCTATATTAAAGTCACCTATCAGGCTCTTTGCATCCTGATAGCCAAACCAGGTCTTAATCTCATTGACGGTAAAGATATTCAGCAACTTGGTACGAAACGCTAACATATTCTCCGCTGATAACTGCGCGTTCTGCCACTCGATTTCGTAAAAATCATCTTGTACCGTAATGCCCAAATGGGGCTGCACCTTTCGCCAGGTGTGTGGGTCGCCCTCTTCATCGTCGGCATCAGGTAAAAACAGATCGGCAAACACTATGTCGTTTTCAACCTCACCACGTAATACCTTTTTCACGCCCTCTAACTCATTGTAGCAGGGGCCATCTATTACGTCGCTTGCTGTAGTGATAATCACCGTTAGCGGATTCTTACGCGGCCCCATAGACGTAGTAAGTACGTTCTTTAGGTCTGCGCCGTTTTTGTTGGCCGTGTTACGTGCCTGGGCGTATTCGTCTAAGATCGCCAGGGATGCAAACAAACCGTCTTTTGTCTGGGCGTTGGCCGTCAGGCATTGCGCCAGGCTCTCACGTCCACGATCTTTGAAAGATACCGTTTCACGGTTAATACGGAAATGCCTTTGTTTGGGGTCTAAGTCAAACATGATGCTGCGTACCTCGTTAAAGCATTTTTTCGCCTGATCGTAACTATTGGCTCCTACGTAAGCCTCTGCGTTATAATCACCAAACAGCATATCGTCAACAGCCAGGAAAGCCGCAAAGGTGGTCTTACTGAACTTACGGGGCACAAAGATATACGCCGTACGGATCAGCCTACGGCCATCAGGCCGGGCAAAGCCAAACAGGTTTGCAAACTGAAAGACTTGTACCGGGGTCAACTTATAACGCTGCCGTCCCGTCGTACCGCTAAACTTCAATTTCTCATACAGGCGTATTTTCTTCTTTACGCGCTTTGCCCGCCAATCCCAACGGTCAAGCATCTGGAAAAACCTACGTATCTTCAAATGCTCATACAGGTTATGATCGTCGGGGTTGTCGATCACCTGGCAAACGTATTGCTGCATACGCTTATCGGTATCGTCAAGCGCATAACGATACTTTACCAGGTAATCGTTACGGTTGGCCTGTAGTTCTGCCACTACCTTTGCCTTGTAGTCTCTTTCTCTGCTCCTTTCTTCCTGGGTCATAGCTTAATACTTTTTACCGTGTAATCTCTGACGCTGCGCGTTGTAATCCATCTTTTGCCTAATATGCCAATCAAGATCGAAACCTATCTGTTTGGCCCATGCCTCTATATAGCTGATACTATCAACTAATTGGATTCTGTCAGGGCCTAAAATACCGTATATCAGATTGTAGGCAATTTCAGTAAATGACTTACCAGGCTCCGGGCTTGGAAAAAAGCCCTCACCCAATCGCATATCCGGGAATTTCTCACCGATTAAGTCAAAAATACGTATTGCCGCGTCGGTCAATTCCTCTTCTACACTGCCTTTTATGTAGGCATCGTAACGCTCTGCAAAGTCAGGGTGTAACCAGACGTTTTGAATAAAGCCTATCATATCGGCCCTGTAGTCTTTACGATCAGCTTCTACCGCCTCCATAAGTTCGCTGATAACCAGGCACAAAAAATGTGCATCACTTTTCTTTTCATCGTGGAAACCGTGCGCCGTAGCTATGCTGTGCGCCTTTTTCACATACGCTTTGATACTCTCTAATTTCATATTGCTAAATTATTAATCATCGTTATCGTCGCTAAAATCTTCCATAAACTTTTTGAAATCGTCGCCGTCTGTCTTACGGTCTTTACTATCGGTATTCATACCCAAAGCCCTTAACGCCTTTTGGCTCTTTTCCACAAAGTCCAAATATAGCTTTTCCTTTGGGCTGATACTCTTACGCTCGTTGCCCTCTCTGGATAGTTCTACGTTAATGGCTTCGTGGCCCTCCGCCAAAATCTCTTCTGCCAGGATTTCAGTACGTACCAATAGCTGCGCCGTAACGGTGGCCTGTATAGACAATTCAGCCGTATATTTGCCCTGGTCTTTGAGCAACTTAACCAGGTAGGCTTTCTTACCGCTGATCTTTGCCTTAATACGCTTCGCCGTTTCTTCGTCTGCTGTCTGGCCTGACAAAGCGGGCGTTTCCGGCTTCGGTTCTTCTTTGGGCTGCTGCGGCATGATCCTTTCTGTATAACCCTTGTGCTTGTTACGGGTCTTGTTATAAAAGATCACGGCTGTAGTGTCCTTTGCCTCTACCAGATCAAACAAAGCCTTTTCCGCTACTTCGTCCCTGTACTCTTTGGCAATATCTACGGCATCATCAACGGCCTGTCTAAACTCTGCGTCCTCTGCCATCCACTGCCTGAACGTACGGGGATTCAAACCGATTGCAGTACAAGCCACTCCCTTAAAGCCTTTCTGCCTTATGATCTCGGCTACGATCTCCTTTTTCTTTTGCTCCTTGTCTTGTATCATTTTTCAAAGCTGTTTATACCGTCGAAATACTCCTTATAAAACTCATACAAACCGCGATCTACAATAATGCTGCCTTGTTCGGTTCGCGGATTCGTATTTATATTGGCTGATGTTTGAATACCGAAATAGAAATTATCGGCCTCATTACAGCCCGCGTATATTTTGCTGTGATTCTTGAATACTGCGGCGCGTCCGGCTTCTGGGTGTTCTGCATAGAATTTCTTAACCATCTGCCACTCGATTTTATACGATCCTGGGAATATCTCGCCTAAATACATATCAAGTTTCTTAATGCGCCCTGCATCAAACCACTGCTGCACCTGTAAAATATCCTCTGCGGCCATGCACCAGGTAGATAACAGGCAATAGTCTAAATCGTGCTGATTCAAAACTACTTTCAGGTACGTTAAGCTGTCAACGTCGCCCGCCGTAATGAAATTGTAGGTAACGCCGTTTTCCAACTTGACGTACCGCATTGCCTCCAACATCTTTACTTCGCTAAATGCGCGTCTGTACTCATAGCGTTGGGATAACTCGGTACATTCCTTAGTGCGTCTGTGCGCCCGTTTCGCTGCGGCTGCATTAACCAGGCCGTCGTTATCGTCGGGCATTACCTGGCTATCCGGCTCCGGCTTAACGTCCGTCTTACCGAAAGAACTTAAATCAAAAGCATCGTCGTAATTCATATCGTATATATCTTTAGTATTCAAAAATCGGCAAATATGGGAATTGTTAAAGGGCCTTAACCCCCACAAGCCTAAAAAATCACTCTCACATGAAGAGAGGGGCAGGCGAGGTTTAACCCTTACTCCCGTCTGTTAAAAAATGCCCGCCCCTATTAACATTTATGCAAAAATTTGTAAAAGTAAAAACTTTTCTCGAAAGTCCTTTAGCTGCTCTTTTGCTTTTCTTTTTGCATGGGCCTTACCACTACGTCCCATCTCTACGTGGGTCAATATGTGGCAATCGTGGCAAAGTGCTTTCAGGTTGTGGGGATCATACATTAACCTGTATCGCTCACTGCCTATGCCATCTTCGACGGGCTTAATGTGGTGTACCTCTGTGGCGGGTTTCTCTTTGCACCTCTCGCAAATCGGGTTACTTGATAACTTCGCCTTACGTAGCTTTAGCCACTTGTTTTTGTGGATCAGCTTGTTATATTCCTTATCCTTTGCCATATCCTATGCTGTTTTCGTTACTGCGTTATGTTTACGTATCAGGTAGTTAAGACTATCTAACAATCCCTGTTGTACGCCTTTCTTATTCTCCAAAGCTGCTTCGGCTCTTTCATCAACCGTACCAGAACAAACCAGGTTGTACACCTGTACGGGGTACTGCTGTCCCTGACGGTGCAAACGGGCATTGGCCTGTTGGTATAGTTCCAGGTTCCAACCTGTACCAAACCAGACTATGTAGTGCCCGCCATCTTGCATATTGAGGCCAAAGGCCGTAGATGCCGGGTGTGCCAAAAGTATATCAACTTGTCCGGCGTTCCACTCTATCAGTTGCTTTTCGTCTGTATAGACTTTCACGCGATACGCCTTGTTAAACTTCTCTGCTATTCTGGCTGCATCGTGTTTGTACTGATAGAATACCAATACGCTGCTACCGTTGGCCGCTTCTATGATCTCTGCCAGACGATCTAACTTTTCATCGTGTACATGATGCACGTTTCTTTCATCATCATAGATCGCGCCGTTAGCAAACTGACTTAGCTTATTCATCAATCCGGCTGCTGATTGTGCCAATACGTTTGCCGTTTCTCCCTGGTGTTCGTCCTGAAACTGCAATACCTTTTCACGTTCAAACTTAGTGTAGGCTTGCATGGTGGTAGATGATAACTGCACCTTGATAGTGTGGTTAATCAGGTCTGGTAATTGCAGGTAGTCTTTGGCTTGCATCGACAAACATATATCCGCGATCTTCTTACGTATCACTTCGTCGTAGCCTTTTTTGACGTTGCAACGTACTATTATATTGTTCCACTTGTGGGTTTCAAAGTATGTTTCACGGTACTTAGTAACCGATCTGCCTAACCTTTCGCCCATATCAATACAATACATCTGTGCCCAAAGATCAATCAAGCCGTTAGGGGCCGGGGTTCCTGTCAGTCCAATAACACGCTTTGCCGTAGGTGTCGCCATACGCATAGCCTTAAACCTGTTACTCTTTGAACTCTTGAAACTCGTTAGTTCGTCTATAACCAATACGTCAAATGGTAGCATACCGCCAAAGATACCTACAAGCCAAACAAAGCTGTCGCGTCCGATTACGTAAACGTCTGCCTTTTCAGCCAGGGCCAATTTACGCTGTTTCTCTGTGCCCATCACCTTTGCTACTTTCAGGCTCTTTAGATGATCCCACTTTTGGGCCTCTGTAGTCCAGGTGGTTTCGGCTACTTTCTTCGGGGCTACTACCAGGGTACGGCTAACCTCGCAATCATCCATAAGCTGTTGTATCGCTGTCAGGGTGCTAACGGTCTTACCCAATCCCATATCCAGGAATAAGCCGCAACGTGGATTATTAATTATCCACTTGATCGCTGTCTGCTGATATTCGTAAGGTCTGAATTTCATACGCTCTGCTTCTTATTCGTGAATACTATTAAGATACTCTTTCATTACGTCGGTATCGCTTATCAGTTTATCTACACCCTCTTTGCTATCGATTACAAATACCTGGTGTCCTAACTCCCGTAACTCCTGGTGTCTGATCTCCTGTAGCTTCGTGGGCTTCTTACCTTTGCTTTTAAGTTCTACCCATACTACGTTACAATGTGGTAAACAAACCACTCTGTCAGGGTAGCCCGTCGTATTGGCATTTGAATATTTCAGGCATAGCAAACCACTTTCTTTGCAACGCCTAACCAAATACGCTTCTATGGCTTTCTCCGATACCTCGGAATGTCTAACTATGTTTTCTACTTTCTTTCTCATATTCTTGTTTTTATTTTAGTCGGTAAACCAAATCCTCGCGCGTACACGCGTAACATTTCGTGCGATAACGTTTAGAAGTCTCGCGTACGCGTACGCGTTGGTTCTCCGTTTACTACTATTTTTATATGTAACTTTATTCTTATACATTTTTACTAAATATTTGGTTTACTTGGTTTACCTTTACTGAAATCCCTTTGTTTATCGGGGTTTCGTGGTAAACTAAAGCCCTTTTGTTTGGTTTACCTTTGGTTTACTTGGTTTACCTCGCTAAATGTTAAAAAGTGTAGCTTGGTTTACTCGGTTTACCTTTTTGGGGCTTTTGGTTTACCTGGTTTACCTAAATATCTGCATCATCTTCATCTATTACAACCTTTCTTCTAAAGCCTTTTTGGATTCCATACAAAGCTATCGCGTGCTTAGTTGAACTGATACGCTCCCATCCTGGTATATCGTCCATCAGTCGGCCAACTCTACGCGCCATATACTTATAGTCTTTATCGCTCATATCCTTACCCAGACGCTCGCAAAGAAACTCTGCCACACAAACCCTTTCGCGGGTATCTGTAGCGTCTGCATCCAACGGGTCGGGATTCTTAAACCAGGCTCTACGCCTTGCTAAGTCCCAGGTAGCCCAATCAGGTGGTAACTTCATATCCAGATATGCTATAAGCATATCTTTCATCGGGTCGTCGGCTTCGTCGTTATATGCTGCCTGTTTTTGGCGTGCCTCTAATTCCAGGTCTTTAGGTAGATACAACTTTTCACCCTTACGCCAATACTCTACGGCTTCGGCCCAAAGCTGATCGCGTTCTAACAACAAATCCGCTTCTACATCTTCGTGCTTACGCAGATCAGGATTTGCAGCCATTACCCAGAAACGACGGTTTCCTGTGTCACCTTTCAAGAAATATGTTTCGTTGGTGGTTCCACAAAATACGCATTGGCGCGGGTGCTTTTCTGTCACCGTACCGTAAGCGGGTCTGTAAGTATCATCCTGACGGCTGATATATGCTTTCACCTGTTCTACGTCGGATCGCTTGATACTACCCAATTCGGGCAACTCGATAACCCAACCGCCTCTGGCTTGCTCCATACCGCTTTTACCCTCCATCGTTACCAGGCTGTCGTTAAACCACTCACCACCCATAACACGGAATAAGGTACTTTTACCTATACCCTCTGCACCTGTTACGATCAGGCAATAGTCATACTTGCAACCAGGTTTCATTACACGGTTAACCGCTGCAACGAAATGCTTACGTGTCATGGCTCTGTTTAGGGCCGTATCTTCTGCACCCATATAGTCAACCATCAGCGTATCAAGTCGCGGTACGCCGTCCCACTCTAAGCCGTTAAGATACTCATGGATCGGGTGTATTCTGTGACGGGTAAATATAGCGTCCTTTGCATCCTTGATCTTATCCTTACCTGTTACGCCGTAATTCTCTTCAAGGTAAACGCGTAAATTTGCATCGTCGCGGTTTCCCCACTGAATAGCCTTTTTATCCCAGGGCAACCCATTACGGATCAGGTCAAAGCCACTAAACAGATCGTGCCACAAGTGCCCGGCTAACATTGGGTCATTATCCAGAATACAGATAATGTTTTTCAGCGTCGATTTGATAGCACCTTTTCTGTCGTACTCTAATTCGGCCATCCAATCAGTGCTACTTTCTATAGCTGCGCTGTCCCCGGCTTCGTCAAAGTCCACACCGTCAAAATCGGCCTCAACGTCGGCGCGTCGCTCCTTAGTGAGCAATACGCGTACCGTCTTATCCTTTGCTGCAAAATCTTGCATTTTCAGATACGACGGCATTTTAGTTATATCCGTCTGCCTGGTTCCCTCATCATGTACACCAAACAAATGAATACGGCAAAGGTCGAAAGCGTTGCAAAGCTGCTTACTTGCCGGGTCTGTCTCATGGTGGCTGTAGGCAAATTTACCCTCATAGCATACCAGGCCCCCGGCTACACTACCTAACTTATAGGTATAGCGTCCATCTGTGGCCGTCTTTTCGTAGGCATCCTGTAGGAAATTGTCTATAACGTCCTCGATAGTGTATGCACGGCAAAACGCGCCTATCAATCCGGGCTTTTCCAAAGGATCACCCGCCTTACGTATTTCGTGGGCTATCGCGTCGCCCTCTCTGGCTGATACGGGCCACTCTGATACGTCCGCATAGTTAACGTAGCTTTTCAGTACCTTATCTACGTCGCAAGCGGGGCCGTCCTGGTACTCAAATACGTAGTCACCATCCTTAGACGTTGACGGCCAATAGAACAAACGGGGCAACTGATACGTAGTAATGTCGAATAGGTCAATACCTACCGCCTCTGCAATCTTTCTGCAAAGCGGCTCATACTCGTTTGGCTTAACATTACGGCTTAATGGGAATACCAGGCGATAACGTGGTTTCTCTGCTGTATGCTTGTGGGTGCTGTAGAGCATGGCCGCAAAGCTAAACTGCATTGTGAAATCGTCCCAGATATTAGTCGTACCGTAGTCAATATCAAGTGTAGCAACGCTACGCCACATAACGTTAGCCGTCTTACGCGTACCACCTGAAAGATAACCGCCGACAAAACCGCCTACATCTTTGATGTCGCTTTGTTCCTCGCGGGTCATTTTCATATACTCGCTGACGCTTTCGCCTGTACGCTTCGTTTCGCTGCACCTGGCTACTAACTCGCTCCACTGCCATTTCTTGTTTTTCCACTTCTTAGATAGGCGGCTGTGGGCTGTCGCTATATCCAACGTGAAATCATGCTTTAACTTCATACGCTTCTAATCTTTCAGATCGCATAGCAGATCATTGAAATACTCATAGTCCTTTTCAGTTGTCAGTACGTCAACCTCCCATATACCGCGATCAATTCTACGTACTTTCATATCAAACGGGTTTTCTTCGTTTGCAAGTTTTTCTATCAGGACTTTAAGAAATCCCGCTGTCATTGTCTGACGTAGCGTTTTTGTAAATTCTTGTTTTGCCATAATGATACGTATTTATTTAATTATCGAATTTCTCACTAAGGGCCTGACAAAGTGCCTGGCACAAAACGCGGCTCATATTGACTTCAACCGCATTACCTATGTACTTCTTTTGTTCTGCCTGTGTACCAACCAAAACGTAGTTATCAGGAAAGCCCATAATACGCTTTAATTCATCTACGCTTAACATTCTCATTTTAACGTCTATGATGTTATACAGGGCCATAAATTCTTTGATCCTGACGGTGGCGGGGCTGTCGGTATCATATATCTTAATACCCAATCCCTTTTCTGTAGATACCAGGTATGGCGGCATCTTATCCATTCGCGCGATCAGCGTAAAACAGGGCTTATCTATGTCACCGCCTACACTCTGGTATTGGGGATTCATCAAAAACCTATCAGCAGATACCAATTTTTGTTTTGGCGTTGTTAAAACAGCGGGGTTTGGTTTTTCTATGTCTGATATTTGCCCGCCTCCGCTATACTCGTTTGCCAGGAAATGACTTGTAACAATCCCGAAACGGTCTTTGGTGGTGATCGTTGGCGCGGGTTCATCTACGGGGTGGTTTGATCCGTTCCCGTAAAACGCTGTAATGAAAGCATGGTGATCTACACACGTCGGGCTACCTGCCGGGCCGTCTATGCTTATGTTTTTACTCATGGGATCGCCGCTAAATTGCTTTGAAAGAAATTGTACCTTTGCTATAGCTAAACGATTCTGTGTTGCAACCGTCGGGCATGGATCATCTATACTTGGGGCCTGGTATTTGCCTTGCTGATTCAGTGAATTGTATTTTACCAAAAAAGTATCTTTACCACCGGCTACAAATTTGAGCAATCCGGCGTAAATTCGTTCTAACGTTTTTTCTACAAGTGGCTTTTTACGATCAAAGATACTTTCGCCCTCGTTATTCAGGTCTAAAACCTCACGTACGGGTTTCCATTTTTCAAAGCTGCCAAACATATCGCCGCCTCCGTTCTTAGAGTGGGTAGGTGTCGGAAAAGCAATAGGCAAAGCCCTTTTAGCGAACTGCCCGAAAAATCTTTTTCTCGACGTATAGGCCCCAAAGTCTGCTGCATTAAGGATTCGCCAACTATAATCGTAGCCATAAGCCTTTACGTTGTTTATCCAACGCATATAGCTTGTACCTTTTTTCATTGATACAGGCTTACCGTTTTCGTCTAAGTCTCCCCAACTCATAAACTCTTCTACATTCTCGATCTGTATATAATCGGGGTCTAACGTCTCGATATATCTAAAAAGATGTTCTGCCAAAGTACGGCTGTCAGCGTCGCGGGGTTGGCCTCCTTTTGCCTTACTGAAATTGGTACACTCCAGACTTGCCCACAAAACGACGTGGGCGTTAGGGTACTTTGCTTTCATCTTTTGTAGATGCGCCGTTAACGGGGATAGTTCCAACGTCCTAATATCCTCGGTAAAGTGCATTACGTCCGGGTGGTTTGCTGCATGGCTTAGTATAGCGTTCTTATCATGGTTAACGCACGCGATTACTTTAGCGCATTTTCTACCCTTAAATCGGGCATACTCTACGCCGCTGCTTGTACCACCTGCACCGCAAAACAGATCAATATATAAAAGCCTTATATTACTCATATCTACTTCTTAAATGGGCCTGTATAGTTCATGCAACGATATATGATACCCGTTACCTGATTACCAAAGCCGTAAAGCAATCCGTTATGCTGCTGCTTATTCTTTTTGCTTCGCGGGCAATAGCTACCTTTCCTGGTGCAAGTACCACAATTCGCGCGATCTGCCGGGAAATCTTCTATAGTTGGTATGGGCATTTTCATACTATACAGGGATTAATCGTTAATATACATCGGCATAAGTAACGCCGTTATTTCCTCACTCTCTGGCTGAATAGTAGGGCCTATGATAATAGCCGTATTTTGGTCTATCAGATAAAACGTAACGTCTTTAGTATTCAGGTTCCGTAGTGTCTGTATCAGGCTACGATCTTTGAAACCTATACGCATATCCTTACCATTGTAGTTACAGGGTATCGTATCAACTGCTGACTGCTCAAAATCCTTATCTTCTGACTGCATTTGCATTTTGTCGGGTTCCAGGTAAATAGTAATTAACCCGCTACAGCTGTTGGCAAACAGGCTAAGACGATCCAGGGACTTAATCAGGGCCTTACGGTCAACCGTAAGCGTGCAATTATGGCGTATAGGTATTACGCTGTTATAGTTAGGAAAACGGCCCTCTATCGGTCTGAAACAAATTGTAATATCATCTACCGTGATCTCACAAGCTGCCCTTGGCGTTTTCTTGGCTTCCTCTTCATCCAGATTAGGCAAATATGGGTTGTACCAAATCTGCACAAAGTCAGTATCGGGCAATACCTTTAGCAGAATACTAACCACCTTTTTAGGGATAATCATACCTGCCTCACCTTGTAATGACGGCTTGCTGATCCTGATTAGTTTATGCCCGTCTGACGCTGCAAAGTTTGTACCCTCTTTGGTGCAATCCATAAATACGCCATTCATACAGGGTCTTAGGGCATCGTCGGCCATAGCGTAGGCGCAACGTGCCAAAATAGACTTTAGCCCTGGGGCCTCGATCTTTTGGTGGTGTGCTTTGCTCTGTTCTACCTTTGCCTTTGGCAATTCGCCGTAGTTCTCGATACCGTTTGTTATAGGTAAAGCAAAATGGCCTATTTCGTGGTGTACAATAACCTGGTACTCCAATACCTCGAAAGTCAACGGCTGATCGTCAAGTGATTTAATGGCACTTAATAGCTGCGCTGCATCCAGGGCAAAAATCTTAGTGTCCTCGATAGGTTCTAACAGGCTCATTTCTTCGCTAATAAATACCTCGCCGTCTGTAGCCTCAATGCGCAAAAAGTCGGATTTGGCCGTAAAGATAAAGCTACGGTACAGGTAGCAAAAAACGCTGTTGCTTGCCATTCGGTACGTAGGTACTGCACTTTTAAGGTGCAATAGTACACGTAACAATCGCTCTTTGTTTATATCAAATTTCATACGTCTAACTGATTCGTGAATAAATTAAGCTGATTCGGATATTTGACCGTTAGGGGATAGATGTACGGGCGTTTCTCCGGCCTGGTCTTTAACAGGCTCCTACGTTTTTGCTCTGTAGCCTCAAAGTCTGCTGCACCAGATATGATTTCACGCTTTCGCGTTAATCTGTTAATGGCCGTTACGCCGTATAGCTGTTTTCTCTTTTCCATAGTCAGGGCCTCCAATATTTATGATACCGCCAATCTATACAACCCTGCGCGTACTCGCATACCTGGCAATCTGATAACCCACAAGTCCCAAAGCCTGGCGTTTCATCATCAGGATTATAGGATATGCAAGTACGGCAAAGTTTCGCTTTCATTTGGCTTTATCTGTTTTGTTGGTTACTGACCGATCCCCCCCCCCTGTGAGGCTTTCATTTCGGGGAATAATTCTAACTGCACCCACTCCGGGCGTTTCTTTTTGTTGTCGTTACTCATATTATACCCTCCAATAATTATATTATTTCACTTGCTCTTTTCTGAATTATAGCCCTGCCGTCACCGTCTGAAATTTCTACGCTTGCACTCCAGATAGTAAACCAGAAACCTAAGATACGTACCTGTACGGCTATCTCATAGAGTATTGGCAAATCCTTGTACGGCTGATAGTAATAATAGTTGTTATCGCCATCACTTGAAACGTACAAAGCCGTGTTAATCTCTTGCTCTGTTATTCGGGCTTTTCTGTTGTTCTTTGCTATCTTCATCTTATTTGCCTTGTTATGGCCCGGCTTTCGCCGGGCAAAGATTAAAGTACCAAGTTCAAAGATCAAAGTTGAAATGCTGAAACCGCGCGAACTCTGTACGTGTTACTTGCCTTAGTGAGGTTGTAGACGAAGCCGTGGTAGAGGTACAGATGCCAGGCGTCCGCCGCGCTGGACTCTGTAGAAGTCCAATACCAAACGCCATCAATGGGCGTACCGCCTACGGCCTCTAAAGCCTCATTAATGGCCTTACGATTCAGGAATACAAACAGCATTTCGCCTAAACTTGGTATGTACTCGTTTTCGGCCAACGATATTTCTTTGTTTAGTCCGATCTGCTTTAGATGCTCTGTATTAGCGCGTCCCGTCCAATTAGCCACTGCATCCAGATAGGTATCTATGTAGCCGTCGTACTCTGTTTCGTCTTTCTTGGCTGTCAGGGTAATATCTTCGCCGTTGGCCTGATCGTGCAAAGCTACTGCCAGGCTACGCGATCCCCACTTAACGCCGATATACTTAACGGGGCTTTCCGGCTTTTTCCATTCAGGGCCAAACAGGATAACGCTACCGTCCTCTGATACCAGGTAGATACCATCAGGCTTGCTTTCTATAACTGCGCTAACCTGGGGCGTATCTACGTCCTGATCTTCGTTAAGCCACTGATAGGCGGCTTTTGCCTTTTCGATGTCGTTACCCATCTGCTGTAGTAACTGCATCTTTAAGCTGTTTTTTTCGCTCATAATCTTCATACGTTTTGATGTTTATAAATAGTGCTTAAAATCTGAATTGTAACCAGGCACTAATAGCCGTATATGGGGATGCTACCCACATGATTTTTTCGCGGCTCTCTGTAGCCTGTTTTACCTGGCTGTTTTCTTCTACGTTTGCCATACCCTTAAAAATCTGATATGCTAAAGTGTCGATCTTGCTTACTCGCTGTCCCGTCGTTCTTAACAGGGTGACAAAGTACACATACACTACCGAAAGCGTCGATAATAAAGCCCTCATAGAATAGGGGCGTACCGTTCTTGGTTTCTATTTTCTCACCACTCTTTACGCTATGCTCACGCTCAAACTCGATTTGCAAAGCATCTTTGTACTGCAAATTAAGTTCCTGCATTTCTCTTTTGCACTTTGATATTTCGGCTTGTTTGGCCTCAATCAGCTTTCTAATTTCTATTGATGTCATAATGATACGCTGTTTAATTGTTAATATTCTGTTAAATGTCAATTCTAAGCGGGTTTTAGAGCTTCGGGGTGTACTCTATCGGCTTACTTACTTATATGCCCGTGTAGGCGTTTTTAGTCTTTCAGATAGTACGGGGTTGTATATCCGGCTCCTTTCAGTGGTAGGTCTCTGCACCAATCAATCGGCTTGCTAAACAAAGCCTCAACGTCTGCTAACGTCTGGTCTGGTGTGGCCTCTACTATGATCTCGTCGTGGATATGGAAAACGATATTAAGATTTGCTGCCTTTGCACGTAGTATGACGATACCCAATATATCACGGGCAACGGCCTGTACTATGTTCTCTGTCAGCTTACCGCCGTATGTCCTAACCTTACCCCATTTCTTGGTAGTCTGGTTTAGGCCCTCATACTCTATAATATCGTGGTCGCCTCTCCAACCGTCGTTATACTCTGTTTCAACCTCTGCACGGGGATAACAGATAGTACGCCCTGACGGTAACGTAATAGTCAGCATACCCCAACGTTTACCGATAACTATATTACGGTACACCGTTACGCTCTCACCTGTCTTAATGGCTGTGATTGCTGCCTTTTCAATGACGGCCCACATTCTTACTATACGCGGGTTGCTGTCACGCCAAAGTTTCACGATCTCCCTTTCTTCATCTTCGGTTAAGCCCAACTTACTACCGCCCATAGCCTCCAAAGCTGATACACCACCACCGTAGCCCAAAGCCAGGGTAGCGATCTTACCTTTTTGGCGTAACTGCGCGTTTTGGCCGTGCTTCTCAACGGGTACTTTGAACATCTTAGATGCGTTGGCACAATAGATGTCGCCGTTAGTTCTGAAAACGTCCAATACCCAATCCTCGGATGCTAACCAGGCGATAACCCTACACTCGATAGCGGAAAAGTCGCAAACGTGGAATGTCTTACCAGGCTCCGCAACAAAAGCCGTACGGATCAGTTCGCTAAGTACCTGGGTAACGTTGGCGTAATTCATTTCAAATTCGTCTAAGTCACCCTGACGTACCAGGCTACGGGCAAAGTCTAACGATACCAGGTGGTTTTGTGGTAGGTTCTGCACCTGCACCAGACGGCCCGCCCAACGGCCTGTACGGGCTGCACCGCAAAACTGCAAAAGCCCGTGTATTCTGCCATCTTTGCAAACGCATTTCTGCATAGCCTCATATTTCTTGTTTGAGGTTTTACCCATTTCCCTACGTATTGCTATCACCCTCTGGGCTTTGGGCCAATAGATCAGCTTTTCGTCTAAGGTATCAAGGTTTCCTTTATTCAGGGTCTCTACGGTAAAGCCCGTAGTTTTCTTGATATACTCTTTGATCTGTGCCGGGCTGTTTGGATTCTCCATACCCGTAAGCTGCTGTGCCTCGGCTAATAGCTGCGCCTTGTATTCATCATCGAAACGGGCCGCTGCATCAACCAGGGTACGATCTATCTTAACGCCTCTGTCGTTAATCTCCTGATCCGCTACGTACAACTCTTCGTCAAAGTCAGCGGGTATTAGTCGCTGTACCTTTTTCTTAATTGCTTGCTCTACCTCTACGTCCCTGATATTGTATTTCTTGAACGTGTCCCACTTATCGGGCGCGTCACTTGGCAAATGTCGCTTGCCGTTCTTACCAGGTACGCTAAAGTATCGGATCAGGGCCTTACCCTCTGTCATTTTACCCTCTGCCAAATGCAGCACTTCGCCACACTGACCTAACGATAGGGGCAAACCCATACGGGCTGCTAACACCATCGTACAACGCCATTGCTTCGGGTCTAACAACTTACCGCCAAAGAAATAGACGCTAATACAGATTCTTTCAAAAGCCGCGTTAAACGCTGTCTTGATAACGTCGGGGTCTGTCAGGGCTGCAAATACATCATCTGGCAATTTCTCACCCATCGCAAAGTCAACGCATACGACGGGGCCACCATCAATACTATAGGCAAAAAGCAATATAGTAAAATCCGGGGCCTCAACGTACTTGTAAACTCCACAATTCACAAGATCGTTGCTGCTGTAAGTCTCTATGTCTATTCCTAATTCACGCATACGGTTTACTTCTTAGCGGGTTTCTTTGTTCTTTTCTTCTTTGGTAATACGGGCTTATCCAACTCTGCTGCTGCGTCCTGGGCCTCCTTAATCTTACGCTCAAATACTACCTGCATTGAAAGCAAAACGATCTGCTGTATAAACTGACGCTCTGCTGAACTCAACTTAGATTCTTTGGCCTCGATCTTCTGGTTTTCTTCAAACAGACTATCGGGATTCATCAGCCCTTTATCTTCGATAACCTCAAAAGTGGTACGCTTTAGCTTACCGTACTTCTCTTTGGCTTCGTCGCGTTTCTTCAACAGCTTATTGATACTTACCTGTATCTCGGCTTTGATTTCTTCCTGGGCAACGTCAATAATCGGCTGTCCGTTTTCGTCTCTCTCTATGATCTGTTTCTTAGTCATAATAACCGGGGTTTAATATTCAATACCGTATTTGTCTAACACTACTTTGTTATACCAGAAATGGGGCGTATCTTTGCCCGTCTCTGCCTCTATATCCATGTACCCGTTAAAGATCACCTGGTCTTTGTAGGTCACTTCTATATTTGCGCCATCTGACTTAACCAAATCCATGACGATATTAACCGCCTTAGTGAAATTCTGCTGTGTCAGGTGCTTAATGACGTAGTGGCTTGTATAGCGTCTGTTAAACTGCCTGATACTCTTAGCCCTGACGCGCGTAGCATATATCGCCATTGCTATTACGGCTGCTACAATCAGAAAAATAAAAATCGTCGCTGTCATTGTCTCTTTGCTTTAAGTTGTTTCGCAAACGCCCGCCGACACATCTTTACGCCGACGGGCGCACATCTAAACGTACCTTATGGCATTAAGATAGCTGCTTACAAATCTTCGTCATCATCTGGTAGGTCAACGTCGCCAAAGTCACTTTCAGCAGATACACGGCCACCGAAACGATCATCATCCTTAAACTTCATAATGTTGTTGAGGCCGCAAGCTATACCGCGATTACCGTTTTTGTCGTAGGCAAAGAACGTAACCGATACAATAGCCCAAACGCCGCTGTACACTTCTTCTTCGTCAACAATGGGCACTTTGTTCTTATCGACGATACCAGGGCGTGTATTGCTCTTGGCGTTAAGAAACAGATGATCTTCGTAGTTCTCATCGTCCTTTTCGTCGCCATCACGTAGCGGCATATCAAGTTTTTTGGGTTCCTTACCGCCCCACTTGTTGACGATACCCTGTTTCTTGGCCTCTTCTACGGCTTTCTTGATCGCCTCGATAGTCTCTTTCTCTGTCTTGGGGATCAGTACGTTAGTCATAAACTTACCCTCTGCCTCTGGGCCGTCTGGGTTGTACTTGTTGAAAACGTGGGTGTAGGAAAGGCGACACGGGCCAAACACTACCTTAGTACCCTCTTTGATAATCGGCTTAATCATAATTCTAAAATTTTAATTGTTTATAAAAAAGTTGTTTAACACTAAAACTCTACTGCGGGCATCAATACTACCCAATCCTCTGCAAAAATATCTTCCCATGTGGGGATAAAATACGTTGCGCTTGCCGGGGTCTTTTCATCATCAGTAAAGATGATCTGCAATACCTGGTCGTGGTATGCTATTTCACCATTTCCAACGGTGCTAACCTTTGGCTTAATAGCATCGGGTAAAGATGTCATTTTCGGTACGATCTCCTTGCTGATAGTCTGTGGTATCTGCTTTACGATCTCCTTGTTTTCACCTTTGGCGCACCATTCGCCGCGCCATGCACTACCGCCTTTATTCAGGCACTCTATAACTTTATCAAATTTCGCCATAACTTTTGTTTTTGGGTTTTATAAATCTTCATCGTCTGGATCATCGGCCTTTTCTTTCTTCGCATACTCGAAAACGTCCATGATCTTAGTTTCCTCAATCTTAGCGGTTACGTAGTCAATCATAGTACCGCCCATCACTTCGTTAACGCTCTTTAGGGCACTATCGAAACTTCCGGCTTGTACCAGGTACGTAACTGCACTACGTTTCTCCTTTTCTGTCTTTTCGTCGATTGTGATAAACTCCAATTTGGCTTTGTACCACTTATCGGCCAATTCTGCATCAGAAAAGAATATTTCAGAAAACGGGGCCGGGTCGATATTGATAACCTTAAATTCACCGCTGATATAGCTTGCCATTTCCTCGGTAATACGTGCCTCTGCCTCTGAAAAACTCAAAGCATCAACTACGTAGCTTTCGGTTACTTTACGCTGTACGCCGTCCTCACCTACCTTTTCGTATTTGATTTTGCAGATAAACCAATTTGCTGTACGACTTCGCATATTATTCTATTTTAATTAGTACCATATTTCAGGGCTGTTAAACTCCCTTTCGTAGTCTCTTTCAAGGGTGTATAGTTCGTTGTAATACTCCCTACGTTTCTGATCGTCTGTACCTGGCTTGCTCATACGTTCACGTCCTTAAAATCGTCTGCTGTGGTATCATAAGCCGGGCGTTTGTCCGATTCAGGTACAAGCGTTGGTTTGCCCTGGGGCTTCTCGATCCACTTACCGCACAATTCAGTAAAGCGTTTCTTACCTACCAACTTTTCAAGGTCTGTAATGCTTCTAAGTTCGCGGGGCTTCATGTAGGATTCTTCGGCAAAAGCGTTGCTTTGTAATTCTTGCATTACGGCTTCGGCATCAGTTATCTTTCTGATACTGCGCCCTGCAACGATTTTATAGCCTGGATAGTTCGTACCGTTCAAAGCTGCCTGTAGGGTGTATTCCTCTACGCCTGTTAACCAGGACTTGACAATATCAATGAAAGGTAGTACGTCGTTGGCGATCTCTTCCGGCGTTAACAGATTGGGGTCTGCCTTTTCCTTTGCCAGATTCAGGGCTGTTTCTGTAAGGGCCTTACAACGGGCTTTCACCTTGCAGAACTGACACCATACACCAGGCTTTTGCTTACCCTCACCGCTAAACGCTTCTTTGGCCTTTGGCTGCAAAGTCTCTACGGCCCATTTCTGTAGATCGTCGGCTGTAATCTCAAACTCTGATAGGTTATCAATCCTGGGCTGTACGATAGTCATACGCACGCGGGTAATATTGTACTCAAAGCTAAAAGCCTCATACGCGCCCAAAGCATAGATTTTCATTTGTGGGTTTTCGTGGGCTGATACCTTAACGCCCTTACCGTACTTAAAATCTATGATCTCCAAACAGCCATCAGCGATAATTACGGCATCAGCCGTACCGAAAGCCTCCGGCATATACTTGGTAAAGTCCAAACGTACCTCTACCAATAATTGAGCGTCGCGGGTTTTGGTGCGTGCCTGGTTGAATTTCTCCAATACGATAGTTTTGTACGTATCGGTGTATTCGTCCATTTCGCCCGTGTGGTAAAGTTCGTAGAACTGCGCTATTTCGGCATCTTCATCTACCGTGTCAACGCCCAAAAACGTTTTCAGGTGCTTGGCACAATAGGCGTGTGCTAACGTTCCCTCGTCTGCATAGCTGCTACTTTTGTCCTCTACGTTCTCTTCAAGGCGCGGGGCTGCTGTGCAATTCAGCCAACGGTGGGCTGCTGACGGGCTTAAAAGTGCGTGTTGTCCTGGCATAGTCTAAAAAGCATCTGGTTTTGCAATCTCACCCTTTTCGTTAACCACCAGGGCGTTAATCTCATTAATGAAAGCGGCGCGTTGATCGGCGGGCAAAGTGCTTGGTTTGTCGCTGCCTAACAAAGCCGAAATGTTCTTAAAGGTCTGGGTCAATACCCGGTGATACTTCTTATAGTTCTCACTATCGGTATTTTCCTTGTAGTTCTCGCCCTCGATACGTTGGCGTACCTTGTGCATAGCTTCCCTTACGTCCTCTTCCGTAAGTTCGCGGTTTGTCTCTGCCTCGGCTTCTGGCTTTGGCTCCGGCTGATCGGCGGGTGTTTCTTCCTCTTGCTGATCTACGGGTGCATCTGTGGCGGGTGCTTCGGCTGCTGCCTCACCTTTGGCCTTACGCGTTTTTCTAACCGGGGCCTGTGCTGCCTCTTCGGGTTTTGTGTCACTTACTACACCAGGTACTACGATCTGGCCGGGTTGCTTTGTCAGGATAGACGTAACCAACGCTACGACTTCGGGCGTTACTCCGATACTGACGTTTACGTTAATACTAAAATCTGTTTTCATAACTAATGGTGCTTAAAAATTAAAATCTTGGTTCTTTACAAATACCGTCGTTAACTAACTCTCTTAAAGCCTGTACCAATATTGCTTCAAATCGGTTGGCTTTGAGGTCAAACAGGTTTTTATAGGTTTCGCGCATTTTGCAGACTACCTTATACTCGCTTGGGTAGTTCTTCGCCATTCGCTGTAACGCGCCCTTTTGGCCTCCTTTCTTTGCAAGAAATGAACTATAGCTATACGTTTCATACGCTTAACTCATTTCGTCTGCAATAGCCTTGATGTCCTTTGCTACGATAACCGTACATACTACACATAATACGGCTAATCCGATAGTGATAATGATCTGTGTCATAACTTTACTTTATTAAGTACATACCTTGCCAACATCTGATTATCTCTGCACCCGTTGTAACCTTTCTGTTATCGGCTTTACGTGTCTTGAATTTAAGCCTACCGTTAGCCTCATACCTGGCTATAGTGTGCCTGTCAAGGTGTAGGGCCTCCGCTGCCTGTTTCTGATTGTACAGGCCATCGGGTATTACGTCGGGTTTCGATATAATCATAATATTACGCTTTAGTGATTTTAATTGTTTTCTCTACGTAGTCCTTTTCAACGGAATACGTGCAATCCTCAATACGTGCCATCTGGTAGGCCGTAGTGCCCGCACTATCCAAAGCCTGGGCGTTGGGTAGTTTAAACGTCTGGGATTCTCCGGGCTGCATCTGCTTCAAATCCTCTCTTGTTACTTTTTCTGCTGTTACCATTTTGCTAAATGCTTTTGTTAATTTGTTGTTAAAACTCCGCTACAAGCGTTTTTTTTTGTCCTGTGGGTAATTGTCCGTCTAACGTGGTGAAAACGTCACACAAAGCCTTTCTGCACCGCCTCTGACGAAAGTAGGGGCCTGTTGCTTACTACATATAGCTTTCTTCGCGTAGTGTTCAGCGTGAAGATCGCCAACGATCAGGCAAAGACGTGTAAAGCCAACCAACTGACTTTTGCCGTTCTTAGACAGCCTGATAATAAATTCGCGGTTGATCTTAGCCCGTAGGGTTTCGATACCTTGTACCGCATACTTTCCGTTTTTCGTGCCATTTTGTGCCATTTTGATACGTTTTACGTTAAAATTACTTATTTACTTACTTATATATTTGGAGGAAAAGAAAAACTGCCGTATCTTTGCAGTTGAGATTTTGATAGTTGGGCTTAGATGTCCGACAGCCTTTCTTGTGATTCCTCGTTTACGAGTGCAAAGATAAGTAATTTCTTACTTACTTATATCATTTGAGGGCATATTATAACAGAATTTAAGTATTTAGTTACTTGTTTTACAGATTTTAAGATTTAAAAGTATGCCAGACAAAGAAGATGTACGTAAGCGGCTGCAACAGGTTATGGTAGAATACGACTGCAACCCTACGAAATTAGCGGGTATCTACAAAGTCAACCAAAAGACTTTGAATAACCACATTAACGGCAACGTAGAAGTTTCCGTAAGTACGATCTTACTTGTTCTTGATGCTTTCCCCGATCTCTCCGCTGATTGGCTCCTACGGGGCAAAGGTGATATGCACCTGTTACCTGGTGGCCTTGATGATCCGCAAGATACAGAAATAGGCAAACTTGAAAATACCGTAGAAACTCTGTTAGATAAGATAGCGGGGTACAAAGCCAGGATCAGCGAATTAGAGCAAATGGCAGGTATTAAAAAAGCAATGTAGGATTATACCACTATACCCAAAGATATGAAGTTAGCAAAGCCTAAAGAAAATTCCGGCTGCTTGATGGGCGCGTTTATCATCATTATACTTGGTCTGATTATCTTAGCCCTGGTGTTTGGTGTGTTCAATGCCGCTTTAAACGTATGGGCACAATGAAACAGGTACTAATATTGATTCTAAGCGTGTTTTTCTTTGCCGGGTGTACAACTGACGGCAACGATACAGAAAAGCCAACAGCGGGCTACTACGTAGGCCGTAGCGGTTCGTTTGTACTATCGGTTGAAATATCAAATAATAGATGTACGCGCGTAACGGGCTACAAAGATAACCAGGTATTCAGCCAGGTAGCCCAAATATCTACTACAGGCCAATACCCTGACTATACTTATTCAGGTGACGGCTTTAGCCTGGTATGCCACTATACGGATGCCAACAGCTTTAGCGCGTCTGTATCTGGCCGGATGCCTGTACTATATACAGGTGGCTATACTGACGTTTCGGGTACATTCAACTTTACCCGTAAAGATACACCGTTAGACGTTAACGGGGATGGTATTTTAGATTCCTCGCAAAGTCTATGATTCAGCAAATTTTCAGCAAATGAAAAATCGAATACGTAAAATATTAAATATCAAATGATTATGAGTACAACAAAATTATTAGAAGGAAAGACAGCGCTGATTACAGGTGCTGCACGCGGTATCGGAAAGGCTATCGCACTGAAGTTCGCCGCTGAGGGCGCAAACATCGCATTCACCGACCTCGAGATCAACGAGGAGACT
>JAEEGH010002542.1_pt1 | contig 49254 bp, 36 predicted proteins | sample 9134181 | NCBI WGS metagenome assembly JAEEGH01 (sample SAMN16246544, study PRJNA631951) | gut metagenome | biome: gut microbiome; feature: rumen; material: DP-attached | host: Bos | place: Iran: Karaj | collected 2018-10
CCGACGAACGTTAAAGATACAGGCTGTAAAAGGAGGAGTTTTGTGTTTTAGCGAAGTATTCTCATTTTCCGATTTTTATCTACAGCGGTGATTTTTCTTTCACATCCTTTCTTTTCATGGCAGGAAAAGAAAGGATGAAATTAATTAGGCTAATCTAAAGCATCCACCTTACTCTACCTTCCAAGAGGGAAATAATCCCCCGCCTAATGGCACCCCCTTAAAAGGGGGAAGATTGTAAGGACGATGTGTACATCGTCCCTAAAAAAATCCCCCTGGCCCCCTTAGAAGTGTGAAGAATCCACCACCCTAAAGGGCACCCACTTAAAAGAGGAAAGACATCCCCTAACCACTTAAAAAGAGAGACTTTCGTAATGACGTGCCATGACGCGTCCCGACAATAAGGGGAAATAAAAGGATGTTAAACCAATCTTAATGTTAATTTTAATAATGATTTATATTGTAACAAGAAGAAGCAACCTGATTGGTTGCTTCTTCTTTTGTTATTATTTCTTTTTACGAGGAGTTTCTGAAGTATTGTGGCGGCGTTTGGTGGGCGGAAGTCCCGCAGCACCGCGTTGTTGTGCCGCCATGGCTTGTTGTTGCTTCATCATCTCTTCCATTCTTTGCTGCCACTTGGATTTTTTAACAGGCTGGGCTGTCTTTTGTGCCATGAGCAATTGCTGTCTGATCTTGTCTTCTTTAATAAAGATTCTGAACAATCCCATTTGCAAGAATGTAATCAAATTGACTAATAAATAGTAATAGCTCAAACCTGCGGAATAGTTATTGAAAATACCCAAGAACATGATCGGCATCAAATACATCATCCATTTCATCATTTTTTGCTGTTGCGAATCCACTCCGGTCGGTGCCATCATCTTGTTGTTCATATAGGTATAACCTATTGTTGCCAAAGTCATCAACAAAGTGAACAAACTGACATGGTTGCCATAAAAACCTGAAATAAGCGGAATATGTGTATTCCACGATACAATGGCATCGTAGGTGGAAAGGTCTTTCGCCCACAGGAACGACTGTTGCCGCAATTCGTAAGAAGACGGGAAAAAGCGGAACATGGCCACCAAAATGGGGAATTGTATCAACATAGGCAAACAACCCGCCATAGGTTTAATGCCAAAACGTTTGTATAATTCCATAGTGGCTTGTTGTTTTTTCATGGCATCTTCTTGTTTGGGATAGCGTTGGGCAATTTCGTCAATTTCGGGTTTTACTGCACGCATCTTCGCAGAAGAAATATAGTTTCTATATGTTACCGGAGTCAGCACCCCTTTGATAATAATGGTCAAAATGAGAATAATGATACCATAATTGATGCCGAAACTTTCCAGCCAGTTGAAAATAGGAATTACTATCCAACGGTTGACCCACGCCACCATAACGCCACCCAATTGGATTTGTTTTTCCATTTTGATGTCATAAGATTTCAACTGACGATATTTATTGGGTCCAAAATAGAAATTCATCGACATGGAAGGATTTTTTCCTTCAAAAGGCATAGTTAATTTTGCCTTCATGTTTTTCAATGCACGAACATCGGCTTTTTCCGGCAATGCTGTCACCAAAACGGCACTGGCAAATTTGTCGTCAGCTATCAAACTTGATGTAAAAAACAATTGTTTGAACGATATCCATTTCAAACTGGTGGTGGAAGCTGTGGAATCGCCTCTGTCGGGAGTTTCCTTCAAGTTGTCAACATCTTTTGTATCGCTATAATAAACAGTTGACGCCGTCATTTCGTCCTTGCGGTTTTTTTCTTGCTGTATCAGCTGTTCCTGCCATGTAAGTTCCATCTGCGTTTGCGTTGCATTGATATACTTCTCCATATTGACAAAATGAACTGCCAATGCTGTCAAATAATCATTGCCACGAACAGTATATAAGAATTCAATGTAGGATTGATTTTCTTCTGTCACATCATCGGGATACAAACGCATGGAAATTTCTACGGAATCATTTCCTGACACTTTAATATTTTCACTTTCCAGTTGGTAGGCTTGAAAATTCAAATCGTAAGTATGCACTTCGATATAATTGGAGAAAAAGGTAAAACCGAAACGATTGTCGTTGTTGCCTTTTTCAAACAACACCACCGGCAGCGAATCGTAGGTATAGACATCTTTCAAGGTGACAGATGATATTTGGCCGCCCTTTTTGTCAATGGTGAAAATATATTTATCGTTTTCTACGATAATGTCTTGTGATGATTCGTTTTCTGCAGCTGCTTGGGTGAAAAATCCATACAAACTCTGCATTTTTTTCAATTGTTGGACACTGTCCACCTCTGCAGGTACCTCTTGTACCAAAGAATCCATCTTGGCGGTTGCCATGGCTTCTGCTGCCATTTGTTCTTCCAATTCCGCTTGTTGAACGGCAGCAATGGAATCTCTTATTCGTTGTTGTTCTGCAATTTGCTCTTTCGAAGGGCTGATATAAATACTATAGCCGATGATTAAAGCAAACAACAAAAACAAACCTATTATCGTGTTTTTATCCATATTAATTCCAATTAAATTAAAAGTGCAAATATAACATTTTTTTTTCTTTTTCTATTATCAACCTATAATACACATTATTAAATATTTAATATTTATTTTTTACTTGTTTTTTCTTTTCTTTTCAGCAGAAATAAAAGCTTTGTCATGTAAAAAAAATTTTTTTTGCATTTATTAGAAAAAAAAGTTGTACTTTTGCAGTCGGGTAAGTCTTATACGACCAGCTCCTGTTGAACTCCCCCAGGATCGGAAGGTAGCAAGGGTAAGGTGGTTGAGCGGTGCGATATGAGTAGCTTACCCTTTTTTTATGGCTACATTGATTAAATTATATGAAGACAATCCTAACGAACGTGCCGTTCAGCAAGTAGTAGAATGTTTGCAAGACGGCGGTATCGTTATCTCCCCTACCGACACGGTTTACGGGATAGGTTGTGACATATATAATCAAAAAGCATTTGAAAAACTATGCCATTTGACAGGCAAGAAAAAGGAAAAATCCAATTTTTCGTTCATTTGCTACGATTTAAGTCATCTTTCTGAATTTGCCAAACCGCTTGACAATAGCGTTTTTAAACTGATGAAAAGTGTTCTGCCGGGACCTTACACTTTTGTATTGGAAGCCAACAATCAAGTGCCAAAATTCATTCAGAAAAAGAAAACAGTCGGCATACGCGTGCCTGACAACAATATTATTCGTACCATTGTTCAAAAATTAGGTCATCCTATCATGAATGCATCTATCAAAAATCATGATGATGTGTTGGAATATATTACCGATCCGGAACTTATATACGAACATTACAAAGATTTGGTAGATATTGTTATTGATGGTGGTTATGGCGATTATACGCCATCAACTGTTATCAATTGCACCGATGGCATAGAATTAGTAAGAGAAGGCAAAGGCGTTGTAGATTTTCTATAACGCATAAATATAAAACAGCAACGTGTTCTGTCGCTGCTTCATGTAAGGAGAGGAAAGTCCGGACAACATAGAGTACCATACTTTCTAACAGAAAGGCATCTAATGATGACAGACAGTGCCACAGAAAACAACCGCCGCAAGGTAAGGGTGAAAATGTGAGGTAAGAGCTCACAACTTTTGTTGGTGACAACACGAGGGGGTAAACCTTATGGGTTGAAAGACCATGTAAACCGAGGCTTGAGGGCTACTCGTCCGATCTCGGAGGGTGGGTCGATGGAAATACTTAGCAATAAGTATTCTAGATAAATGACAGAAGCTTCACAAGAAGTACAGAATCCGGCTTATAGCGTTGCTGTTTTTTTCTTATTTTTAATTCAACAATTCTTGATTCGACAAATATTTTTTTAGTATTTTTGCATTTTATTCGCATAAAATGGAAAACCAAACCGACATTACGCCTGAAAATAGAAAAAAAATAGTGAAAAAAATCAGCAAAATAGCTGTCATTGTTGTCAGTATGTTGGCAGCATTTCTTCTTTTGTTGTCTATTGTAGCTTTCGCATTTGAAGATAAAATTACCGATATATTTCTCCATAGAATTTATCAATATACCACCCATGCCGAAATTACACACAAAAACACTTCTTTGAGTTTAATCAAAAGATTTCCCTTGGCATCGTTGCAAGTGAACGATTTTAGTGTAAAAAACACTCAAAAAAATGAAAACCTACTCATTGCCGGCAAAGTTTATCTGCAATTCAATATTCTTGACCTGATCAAAGGCAACTATACTTTGAAACGAATTGACATAGAAAAAGCCATTTTGAATATTCATACTTATACAGACGATAGTGACAACTATAGTATTTTTATCACGAAAGACACTGTGTCTAATGAAGATTTTAAATTGGATATCAGTAGTGTATTGTTGAAAGATGTTCATTTTTATTTTCTCAACGACAGAAAACAAGTAGACATCAATACGCATATCAAAAAAGCACAGGCTAAAGGAGGCTTTGACAAAAAGATTATTACAGCCAATTTAAAAAGTTCTCTAATGGTCAATAGCATTCAATTTCAACAGTCAAATTATATCGACCATCACCCGTTGAATCTTTCCGGACTGATTGTAATTGATACAAAAAAGAAAAGTTATCATTTTGAAAATAGCAATTTTAACTTCGATTTCATTCATTTTATATTAAATGGTGACATTGACAAAATTGAAAACGGGTATTCCATGAAAGGCAATATACAATCACATGAAGATGCTTCTATTGAAAAGTTGATAAGTATTTTGCCCGACAGCATACAAACAAAAATTGCCAACTACAAACCTAAAGGCAACATCTATTTTAATTTAGCTTTTGACGGAGCCATTGACAACCATACTCACTTCGACATTAGCGGAACATACGGTTTGGACAATGTAGATGTTGCTAATATTCAAACAAATATCAGTTTGTCGGATATTGATTTAAAAGGAAATGTTTCCGTTCAATATCCGGATTACAAATCATCATTGTGCTTAAACATTACACAATTCAATGCTTTTTTAAACAAAGGTAACATTTCAGGGGCTCTTTCATTGTCCAATTTGCTACAACCCAAAGTTGCCTTTGATGTAAATGCTAAATTTGATATCAAAGATTTTCAAGATTTTGTACCTGCCACCCTCATTTATCAGGCATCCGGAAATACGAATATCAATTTGAAATTCTATAATGAATTTTCGCACAACAAACATTTCACCGTCAACGACATCAACCAAGCCAACATGCAGGGAAATATTGTTTTCAACGATGTTTTTCTGCAACTTCGTGCCGATGGATTTTCTCTTAACAACCTATCGGGCGATATCAGTTTAGACAACAAAATTGTTCATGCAAAACAATTAAAAGGCAGTATTAAAGAAAATGACTTTGTATTGACAGGTCGTATTGAGAACCTGCTCCCCTACATAGTTGATACTAACAACGATTTGCAAATTATCGCCTATTTGAATGTTGCCGAATTGAATATTGACAAATTACTCAAAAACGATAATCCGACAAAAAGCAAAGCCTCCAAAGACGAAAACAGCCAGCAACTTACTTTTCCACAACATATTTATTTAGATTTGGAATTCAATGCCAATAAAATCAACTACCAACAATTTGACGCACTGACAACTAAAGGCAGGATAATCCTAAACAAAAACATTCTGTCGCTTAAGAATTTTGAAATCAATACCTTTAGCGGAAAATCAACTGCCAATGGCACCATTGCACAGCAAAAAAACAACCAATTCTATCTCAATTGTGATGCCGATTTTCGCAATATCAACATTGAACAACTATTTTATGGCTTCAAAAATTTCAATCAGTCGCAATTGACAAACAAAAATATCAGAGGTACTGCCAATAGTCATGTACATTTCGAATCTATTGTCAGAAACAATGTTTCCTTGATACCCGAGAGTGTAAAGGCCAATGCCGATATTTCCATTTATAATGGACAACTATTAGATTTCAAGCCTTTAGATGCTCTCTCCAAATTTATCACCTTAAGCGAACTGCACAACGTGAAATTTGAAACTATCAACACACAAATCCGCATTGCCAACAAGAAAATTGATATATCTAAAATAGATGTAAGAAACAATGTACTCAATTTGATAGTTTCCGGTGGTCAAACTTTTGATGGAGATATTGACTATCACATTCAACTATCACTTAAAGAATTACTATCTAAGAAACTGAAAAACAATAAAAAACAAAGAGAAGATTTTGGTGATATAGAAGACGACAACTTAGGAAATGCCAACATTTATATTTTAGCAAGCGGTCAACTTGACAACCCCAAATTCAAATGGGATTCCAAATCGGCACATCAAGGTTTTAAACAACAAATTTCCACTCAAAAAGAAGCCATTCAACAATCCCAGCAAGAACGCGACAAAGCGACAGGCCGCTCCGACGAACCTACTCAAAAAGATCTCAACAATAGTTCAGTGAAGCAAAAAGACATTGAATTAGATGAAGATTGGTAATAAAAAAAGCAGATTACCTAATGGCAACCTGCTTTTAAGATACAAATGTTATTAACATTGATTAAAAGCGGAAATCTCTTTCGCCTTTGGCAATTTTTTCTAATCGTTCTTTTGCAATTTCTCTTACTTTGTCAGATTTGATATTAGGAATTTCTTTTTCTATTAATTTCTCGCCTACTGCTTGTGTTTCCGGAGAAGCATAATCACACAAATACTCTTTTAATGTCATCAAAGCATTTGGATGACAACAATTTAGAATTTGTTTGCTCTTGCACAATTCCATAAATCTATCACCTGTTCTACCGGCTCGGTAACAAGCGGTACAGAAAGATGGAATATAACCCATATTCATCAACCATTGCACCACTTCGTCCAAAGTTCTTTGATCATATACATCAAATTGTTCGGTGTCATGCTCGCGTTGCTCTTCAGTATATCCGCCGACAGAAGTTCTTGAACCGCCTGAAATTTGGGAAATTCCTAAATGAAGTAATTTTGCTCTCACCTCTTCCGGCTCACGAGTGGAAATAATCATTCCTGTATATGGAACTGCCACTCTAATACATGCAACTATTTTTTCAAAAATAGTATCGTCTATACCATTGTCAAATTGAGACGGGTCAATATCTGCCGCCGGTCTGACTCTTGGAACAGAAATCGTGTGAGGACCTACTCCAAACACTGCCTCCAAGTGTTCTGCATGCATCAACAAACCGGCAAATTCATATTTGTACAATTCCAAACCAAACAAAACACCTAAACCTACATCATCAATGCCGCCTTGCTGAGCCCTATCCATGGCTTCTGTATGATAAGCATAGTTGTGTTTAGGTCCGGTCGGATGCAGCCTTTCATAACTTTCTTTATGATATGTTTCTTGAAATAGGATATATGTGCCAATACCTGCCTCTTTCAATTTTTTATAGTTTTCAACAGTTGTGGCAGCAATATTGACATTTACTCTTCTGATGGCACCATTTTTATGTTTGATAGAATAAATGGTTTTTAAACTTTCCAAAATGTATTCAATAGGATTGTTCACAGGATCTTCTCCGGCTTCAATGGCCAAACGTTTGTGCCCCATATCTTGTAATGCTATCACCTCTTGCTTGATTTCTTCTTGTGTAAGTTTTTTTCTTTCAATTTTGCCATTTTTGTGATATGGACAATACAAACATCCGTTGATACAATAGTTGGATAGATACAAAGGTGCAAACAAGACAATTCTATTGCCATAGAAATCTTTCTTGATTTGTTCTGCCAACTTGTAAACTTCATTGATTTTTTCTTGATTTTCACAAGCCAACAACACAGAAGCCTCTCTGTGTGACAAACCTTTCAACAATTTTGCTTTTGCAATAATTGAGTCTATCAACTCTAAATTGTTTTTATTTTCTTCGGCATACTTTAGCGTTGCTTCAATCTCTTCGTGATTGATAAATTCTTCTGCCTTTGGTGATTTTACATCATAAACATATTTTGTTTTTTCTATTTCAGACATATTTAATATTATTTTATTGTTGTTTAATTAATATCGATTTCACTTTCACACCGGACAATCTACCCAATTTTCCTGTTAAGGCGTTAATGGTATCGCCATCACTTTTTACTACAAGAGAAATAACAAAAACACCTTCGTCCCGCAATGGCAATCCATTCCGAGAGAGTATAATATTAGCATAGGATGTCAACAAATTGTTGATATCCCCAACAGATTCTTGTTGTGTAATGGCTATGCTGATTATTCCTATCTTCTTCTCCATCAGTACTTAACTTTTGAATTAGACTAATTTTGATGCTTCAAGAGCGATAAATCCCTCTTTCAGATTCAATATGCAAAGGTACAATTATTTTTTTGAGTATTTGTTGTTATCTTAAAAAAAAAAGTCACCCGAAGGTGACTTTTTTAAATATGAAATGAATTTAACAATCTGTTTACTTTTTCAATGCGTTCAGTTGTTGATTAACAGCATCCAATTCTTTCTCTGCTCCGGGGATTCTTGAATAGATAAGTTTCAACATAATCAAAGTATTGTTGTCATTAGGTTCTATTTCATGAGCTTTTTCCAAATATGGACGAGAATTGTTCAACAACTTTTCCATTTCAGTTTTTGCTGCTTCGTAAGCTGCATCGTCTTCAATATTGTCAAGATTTTTATAGTGATCTACATAATTATTATAGTAGCAGTTGCCTAAATTGTAGTTGACATAAAAATCGTTGGGTTGCAATTCTAATGCTTTCTTCAAATATTTTTCAGCTTCACTATAGTGTTTTTGATTAGTTAATTCTGAACCATAGTTGATTAACAAAGTATGATTGTTAGGATCTTTTTCCAATGCCTGTGTCATCAATTCAGTTGCTTTATCGTTTTGACCGGCCCACATGTAAATAATAGATGCACTTGTTGCTGCATTTACATCATATTTTTCCGGTGTCAAGAAAATCGATTCACATATCTGCACTACTTCGATGGCATGAGCCGTATCATTTTCATCTTTAAACAAAGATGCCAAACGAACATAAGGGAAAATGTTTAATTTAGTTTTCTTATTCACTAAACTTGTATAGCATTTTTTAGCAATATCCTTTTTGCCTGCCATTTCTGCACAATAACCATAAATATAGGTATTATTGTCATCGGATTTGTCTGCCAAATGAGATTTTTCTGCTAATGTTACTGCTCTGTCTAAATTTTGACCACTTTTCAAGATATCTACTGCTTCTTGAATTAACATTTGAGAACAGAATTTCAAGCCGACTGCAGGAGTGGCAATTCTCATACCAACACTTACATTAGGATCTAACTCTAATGCCTTTTTGTAAGATTCGAAAGCTTCTTCTGCTGCATTGTTGCTCAATGCTTTATATTCAGCATCCTTGGTGTCTGCAATTTGCAAGAATATATTTCCTCTATACATCCATGTTTTTGCATCATTTTTGGTATCTTCATATTCCATACATTTGTTGATGGCTGTTAATGCTCTATCCAAATAGCCATTGCTATAAGCGTTATAGGCATTGTTTAATTCTCTTTTGCCTGATTGTGCAAATGTCATAGCTGCTATCAGCAAGAATGACCATGTTACTACTAACTTTTTCATTTTAATTATTATTTAAACGTTTATACTCTTTATTATTCTTCTTTTTTCTCTTCTGTTGACTTGATATCTTCAGTGTTGTCCGGTTCAGTAGTTTCCTCTTGATTGTCCTCTTCTAATTTTTCTTCCTTTTCTGTCGGCACTACTGTTACCGCTGCTATAATATCATTCGCTTTCAAATTGATCAATTTCACTCCTTGAGCAATACGTCCTAAGACTCTCAAATCGGCAATGTTCATTCTGATTGCGATGCCACTTCTATTTATTATCATCAAATCTTCATCATCTACTACATCTCTAATTGCTATTAGTTGACCTGTTTTTTCGGTGATATTGATTGTTTTTACTCCCTTTCCGCCTCTGTTGGTTTCTCTATAATCATCTATAGATGACCTTTTTCCGTATCCTTTTTCTGAAACAACCAATATGTCCTTTTCTGTACCACTTACACAAATCATACCAACTACAAAATCTTCGCTATTTGCCAAGGTGATACCTTTTACTCCCGATGCATTTCTTCCCATAGGACGAACCTGACTTTCGTGGAATTTGACAGCCTTGCCGGAATGTAAACCTAACAAAACAGTGGAATTGCCATTTGTAAGTCGTGCATCCAACAAGGTATCTCCGTCTCTTACGGTAATGGCATTGATACCATTCTTTCTTGGACGAGAATATGCTTCCAAAGAAGTCTTTTTAACAATACCTTTTTCGGTACACAACATAATAAAGTTGTTGTCGATATATTCTTTGTCAGCAATATCTTTGATGGCAATAATCGATTTGATCTTGTCATCTTGTTCTATATTCAACAAATTTTGGATAGCCCTGCCTTTTGAGGTTCTATTGCCTTCCGGAATTTCGAACACCCTCAACCAATAACATTTTCCTTTTTCAGTGAAGAACAGCAAATAATTGTGATTGCTGGCAGTATAAATCTTTTCAATAAAGTCCGTATCACGAGCATCTGCAGCTTTCATGCCTTTTCCGCCACGATTTTGAACTCTATATTCTGTCAAATTGGTGCGTTTGATATAACCTAAATTGGAAATAGTTATCACCACATCGTCATCAGCAATAGTATCTTCTATACGGAAATCTGTAGCGGAAAATTCTATCTTGCTTCTACGTTCGTCACCATATTTTTCTTTTACTTCCAACATTTCTTGTTTGATAACTTCCATACGCATGTGTTCGTCGCTCAACAATCTGTTCAAATAATCAATGGTAGCTACCAAATCGTTGTATTCATTTTGTAATTTTTCTCTTTCCAAACCTGTCAATTGTCTCAAACGCATTTCGACAATAGCAGCAGCTTGAATATCGGAAAATCCCCATCGGTCTATCAATGCCTGACGTGCATCGTCAACAGTTTTTGATGCTCTTATCATGGCAATAATCTCGTCTATGATATCCAATGCCTTTAAGAAACCTTCTACTAAATGAAGTCTTTCTTTTGCCTTGTTCAAGTTGAATTTCGATTTGCGGATGAGCACTTCGTGACGATGCTCTACAAAATAGTGTATCAAATCTTTTATATTCAGCAATTGCGGACGACCATTTACCAATGCCACATTATTGACACTAAATGAAGATTGTAAGGGTGACAATTGATATAATTTATTGATTATCACATTAGCAACCGCATCACGTTTTAGTTCTAAAACTATTCTAATGTCAATTTTAGATTCGTCTCTGATTTCGGCAATGCCTTCAATTTTTCCATCTTTTACCAAGTCGGCGATATTTTTCACCATTTCGGCTTTGTTGACCAGATAAGGAACGGTTGTAATAATAATACGTTCTCTGCCGTGGGTATGTTCTTCTTCTTCCAAGACAACATCACCACGCATAATCACACGACCTTTTCCAGTCATTAAGGCATCTCTTACGCCATCGTAGCCATAAATAGTACAACCTGTCGGAAAATCGGGTGCTTTGACATATTTAAGCATATCTTCCACAGGCATTTCCGGATTGTCAATATATGCGACAATTCCGTCTATCACTTCACTTAGATTGTGAGGTGGCATATTGGTGGCCATGCCGACAGCAATACCGGATGAACCATTGATTAACAAATTAGGAATTTTTGCCGGCAAAACAGTCGGTTCTTTCAAACTTTCGTCAAAGTTGGGCACCATATCAACAGTATCTTTGTCAATATCTTCCAACATTTCTTCGGCTAATTTTCTCAAACGAGCCTCCGTATAACGCATAGCCGCAGGCTTGTCACCATCTATAGAACCAAAGTTACCTTGACCTTCTACCAATAAATATCGCATCGACCACTCTTGGGCCATTCTTGCCATTGCATCATATACAGAAGTATCACCATGCGGGTGATATTTACCAAGCACTTCACCTACTATTCTTGCGGATTTTTTTGTAGGCTGTGTTGAGATATTGTTAATATCGTACATTGCATATAAAATTCTTCTGTGTACAGGTTTAAATCCATCCCGCACATCAGGCAATGCTCTTGAAACGATTACAGACATAGAATAATCTATGTAAGACGTTTTCATTTGCTCTTCAATATTAACATGTACTATCTTTCCTTGCTCTTCCATCGTTATTTTGTTTATTTAAATACCTTATAATCAAAATGTTATATTATTCATTAATAATTAACAAAATTACTAAAAAAAAGTATACGAAACACCTTTTTTGCCTATTTTTTATTCAACTTTTTTTTGTTAAAAATACAGATACTATATATTTTGTTTTTGCGTTTAATAATGATAATTTTGGAAAGATTTTTTTTCAATTCAAACTAATTGAAATCAGTTAACAAATAAACAGATATGGAGCAATTTAAGTGGAATTTTTCTAAAGAAGTGGAAGATGTAATTCAAAAAAGCATACAACATGTTTTTGACTTTCATTGTGCTTCTTTAGGTACAGAACATATTTTGTTAGCCTTATTGAAAGGTGACTATGAATTTATAAATGATTTTTTTGAATATTGCGGCATAGATATAGAAACATTTTCCGAAGAGGTAAAGAGAAAAATTACGCTTTCGAGCGAAAATGTGGAAGTGATGCCCAAGTCAATTCCTTTTTTGAAACAAACCAATTCATTATTTAATAATGCACAATTTATCACCAATGCCTCCGGAAGTTCTGTGATAGAAATTTCTCATTTATTTTTGGCATTAGCACAAATGAAAGATAATTTTGCTTCCAAAATGTTGCAAAATCACGATATTACTCCGTCCAAAATAAAGAATTACGCACAGGAACACAAAGGCATTGCTCTTAATTCTGCACCATCGAGAGCTCAAAAAGACGACGATGCTATGGATGACGACATGGAAAGGAATCCCAGAATGGACGCAAACAGACCACAAAGACCCAAAACCAAAAGCAGAACACCCAATTTGAATGCCTATGGACGAGATTTAAACAAGGCTGCAGAAGAAGGCAAATTAGATCCTGTAGTAGGTCGTGAAAAAGAATTAGAACGAATTACACAAATATTAAGCCGTAGAAAGAAAAACAACCCTATTCTTATCGGAGAACCGGGCGTCGGTAAATCGGCCATTGCAGAAGGATTGGCATTGAAAATTGTCAATAAGCAAGTGCCGAGAATCTTGTTGGATAAACGTATTGTCATGTTGGATTTAGGTTCCATGGTTGCCGGCACCAAATTCAGAGGCGAATTTGAAGAAAGAGTGAAAGCGGTATTGGACGAAGTGTACGAAAATCCGAACATTATTTTGTTCATTGACGAAATTCATACCATTGTAGGTGCCGGCAGTGCAAGTGGCTCTTTAGATGCTTCCAATATGTTCAAACCGGCTTTGGCACGCGGAGAATTGCAATGTATTGGTGCCACCACACTGGATGAATACAGAAAAAATATAGAATCTGACGGAGCTTTAGACAGACGCTTTCAACAAGTATTGGTAGAACCAACCGGTCCGGAAGAAACTATTTTGATTCTTAACAATATCAAAAGCAAATACGAAGATCATCATCATGTAACTTTCACCGATGAAGCCATAAAAGCATGCATCACTCTCACCCAACGCTATATTCCTGACAAATATCTTCCCGACAAGGCTATAGATGTGATGGATGAAGCGGGTGCCAGAGTTCATATTAGCAAAATTGTTGTGCCGGAAAATATTCTTGACATAGAACAACAATTAGAAGAAGCAGAAAAAAATAAGATAATGGCTGTCAATGCTACAGAATATGAAAAGGCGGCAGCTTTTAGAGATACCATCAAACAATTAAAAGCGGAATTGGATAATGCCAAAGCCCAATGGGAAGCAGAAGCCGACAAGCAACGAGAAATTGTTACAGAAGATATTGTAGCAGATGTAGTTGCTATGATGACCGGCATTCCTATGGAACGTATCAACAAAGATACTTCCACACGTTTGTCGAACATGGAAAACGAACTCAAATCCAGCGTTATCGGTCAAGATGAAGCTATTTCTAAAATTGCCAAAGCCATTCGCAGAAACAAATTAGGATTGAAAGATCCCAACAAACCTATCGGCTCATTTCTATTCTTGGGTCCTACAGGGGTCGGCAAAACATTTTTATGCAAGGTGTTGGCAAAATATTTATTCGACAGCGAAGATGCCATTGTAAGAGTAGATATGAGCGAATATATGGAAAAATTCGCTATCACTCGTTTGATAGGAGCACCTCCGGGATATGTCGGCTACGAAGAAGGCGGCGGTCAGTTGACAGAAAAAGTAAGACGCAAACCCTACTCTATTGTTTTATTAGATGAAATAGAGAAAGCACATCCCGATGTGTATAATCTTCTTTTACAAGTGTTCGACGAAGGTCATTTGACTGATAGTTTAGGAAGAAAAGTCGATTTTAAAAACACTATCATCATCATGACATCCAATATCGGTAGTCGTCAAGTGAAAGATTTTGGTGCAGGAGTCGGTTTTTCCACTGCCGCTCGCCAAGAAAATTACAACAAAAACATACAGAAGGTCATCCAAGATGCATTGTCTAAACAATTTGCACCGGAATTTATCAATCGTTTGGATGACATCATCATTTTCAATTCTCTCAAACGAGAAGATATACACAATATTATTGACATTGAAATCAAACACGTTTATAAACGATTAGAAGACATGAAAATTCACCTTACCTTGGACAATACCGCCAAAGATTATATTGCTGACAAAGGTTGGGATGCAAGTTATGGTGCAAGACCGTTGAAACGTGCTATTCAACAATATGTTGAAGATGTCATATCCGAAGAAATTATCAATGGCACTGTCAAAGAAAATGATGCCATTGTATTGAAATATGACGAAACAGAAGACAAAATGATTGTTAGCAGATAAACTATGCGAATAGGAGTAAACACTCGCCTTTTGGTAGATGGAAAAATGGATGGCATTGCATGGTTTTCGTACGAAATTCTGCAAAGAATGGTACGCAAGCACCCCAATGATGAATTTGTTTTTTTCTTTGACAGAACTCCTGACAAAAAATTCTTGTTTGCCGACAATATAAAACCGGTAGTGGTAAATCCTCCGGCAAGGCATCCTTTTTTATGGTATCTGTTTTTTGAAATCGGCATCAAAAAAGCATTGCAAAAAGAAAAAATAGACCTGTTTTTCTCTCCTGACGGATGGCTATGTTTAAATACAAAGATCCCGACATTGCTGGTGATGCATGACATCAATTTTGAACACTACCCGCAAATGAGTTCTTTTTGGACAAGAAAATACTATCAACACTTCTTTCCGAAATTTGCCCGCAAAGCCGACAAACTTGTTACCGTGTCACATTTCTCCCAGCAAGATATTTCACAACATTATCATATTCCACTTGACAAAATAGCGGTTGCCTACAATGCTGTTGCGGAAGATTTTTTTGAAATATCCAAAGAAGAACAGCAAGCTGTGAAAAACACTTATTGTGGCGGAGAGGATTATTTTATTTTTGCCGGCACTGCTAACAAACGCAAAAATGTTGTCAATATTTTGCTGGCATTTGATGAATTTAGAAAAGCCGGCAACCATGCCAAATTATTGTTTGCCGGCATGAAAAAATATTGGGATAAAGATATGAATCAAACCTTGAACAACATGCAATATGCTGACGATGTTGTTTTTACCGGTTACATATCCACTGCCGATATGAACAAATTGCTGTCTGCTGCCATAGGATTGGTATATGTTTCTTTGTTTGAAGGTTTCGGCGTACCGATTATTGAAGCATTTGCCTGTGGCACACCTGTTATTACATCCGATGTTACAGCTATGCCGGAAGTTGCCGATACGGCTGCCCTATTGGTAAATCCCAATAAAGTGGACGAAATATCAAATGCCATGCAACAACTTTTCAATAACAAAGAATTACAAGAAACTTTAATAAAAAAAGGAAAAATAAGAAGTTCTTATTTTTCTTGGGACAAAAGTGAAACAATCATTTGGCAAGAAATGATTAAACTGTACGAAAAGAATTAAAATTCCGTTGATTTTTAAGATAGCATTATTGTTCTTTTTGCTCTACCTCTTCCCTTAAAAGCACCCGCCTGCCGTCTTCTTGATGAAAGGCTTTGCGAATTTCGGCAAAAGAAATTTCTTCCATTTCAAAATAGCAATATGTTGATGCAATCTGATTGGTATAATGAGCATCGGAACTTTGAATAAAAGTTTTGTTTTTCAGATACTTATTTCTTAACAAATAATCATATTTAGTGGCACGGATAGAAAGTTCCACTCCATCTACATTCAAATCGAAAGGAATGAATCCCAACTGGCTGGGAAGGCTGAATTTAGGTTTGTCGATATGTGCCGGAACAAATAAACCTTGAAGACTGTGAACTTTTTGTTCTATTTGCTCCACACTTTGATCTATCGCCGATATCAAAAATTTAGGTTCTTCGTAAACAATATTCAATTCTTCATCCACTTGCACCTGATAGCCGAACTTTTCCGGATCGTTGGGGATATCCGGCAAATGTTGTTGCAGATAATTTTCAAATTCTTGCAGTTGTTCTTCCGTTTCGAAAAATGACAAGCAATGGGCTTCTTCTTGTGTGGTAACTTCGGCACCGCAAAGCACAAATACACCTAATTCCTGTCCTATTTTTTTCGCCAATTTGCAATGCTTGGTGGTATTGTGGTCAGAAATGCCAATCATATCCAATCCTCTCTCCTTTGCTAATCGCAAAATTTCGTCCGGACTCATGTCCAAATCGCCACAAGGAGAGAGAACGGTATGTGTGTGTAAGTCTGCTTTAAATAATCTCACTTGATTAAGTTGTAAATTTTTGCAGAAAGTTCAAATTCTTCTTCGTCTGTACCTAAGATAGGAATTTGTTCTTCGTTGCTTTGTTTAATGGTTTCTTCTTCAGGTTTATAGCCTTTAACCAAAATAATGGCTGCCAATTCTTTTAAAGAAGCGATAGCCATCACATTTTTGTGAGTTTGCAATGTTACCCAAACATGATTGGCTTCTGCATTGCCCATTACATCACTCAACAAATCTCCGGTGTAGCCACCTTCTATTTCTCTATTTAATCCACCTTCTCCGCAAAAAAGTTTTAAATTCAACTTTTCCGCTAATTCTTTTACTGTCATATAATTATTTTTTTATTAATCTTCTGTTTCTAATTCATCTTTTAATTCACGCACCAAATTTTTGTCCAACTTGCCGACTCCCCACGTTTGTTTCATAATCTCTGTGGCTTCAGACAATTCCAATTTATCATTTTGTTGAAGAATTTTTTGGACAAAAATACAACGTTTTATATCTGCTTTTTTCTGAACGATATCTTCTGCAAAAGCTTGACAAGAAGGCGTTCCGCAAATTCCGCAATCCACTTGTGGCAGAATATTGTTTATTTCGTTGATACGCTTCATTTTTTTCATGGCTTCTGCCATATCGTCATCTAATTTTACAATAGAACGGGGTTCAATTTTTCCGTCTATCAGGCAATTATCTTCCAGATATTGAGAATATTTTTCCATATCTTCTCTTTGCAGCGTATCGCCTAAAATATTGCTGGCTCTGCGTCTTGCCCTGTCGGTGGTCAGGAATTTGTTGCCGGCACACAATACACCGCCTGCACAACTTTGATAGCAGGCTCGCAATTCCAAAAAGTCGATATCTTCAATATCTCCGTTTTCTACTTTTTCCAAGAATTCTATCACATTGTGAACTTGGTCGATAGCCATTTTTTTGGCAGAATTCACCACACGAACTTCACCTGTAGTTAGTGACCAATGCAAGGAACGTTTCGACATTTTTTCAAAATCCACATCGTTGGCATCGGCTAATTCCGGAAGATAGGCATTTTGTTTAATCACACGATAAACTTTGTTGTACAAGAAATTCATATTGATAACACCGCTAATCAAAGAGTTGTCATCTACAACAGAACTTTTGATGCCTGCAATTTTGGCAGCACAAGGTGTTACATAAAAAATGCCGACATCGCTAAATGGAATACCTTCGTCCTCATATTTTTTCTTGATGAGCATGGCGGTAACATCCATAGGAGGTTTTATCAGCATGATATTGTCCACCAAAGTCGGGAAACGAACTTGTATCAATCGGACAATGGCCGGACAAAATGATGAAATAACGGGTTTATCTTCGTGATTTCCAATATATTCATTATAAGGTTTCACCAAGCTATCAACGGTGTTTTCTGTTTCATACACTTGGGTGAAGCCAACCGTTATCAAGGCCTTGTAGATTTGTGAATAAGTAACCTTATCAGGGAATTGTGCACTGAACACCGAAGGCATTAAAGCAATGCGATATTTATAATTGTAAATTTTTTCAAAGTCGTCTTGCTTGACACTGATAGCACCATAAGGACAAGTTTGGAAACATTCCCCGCAATCTATACATCTATCGGGATTGAGTCTTGCCTTGCCATCTATTACCCTGATTGCTCCTGTAGGACATTTCATCATGCAATGAGAGCAACCCATACAAAGGTCTTCTCTAAATTCAAGTGCATGATAAAAAGTTTCGTGTTCAGCCATATTATTATAGTTTATTATAAATTTCTACTGTTGTACCTTTACCGACTTCGCTGGTGATAGTCAGTTTGTCGGAATTGTTTTTTATATTCGGCAAACCCATTCCTGCTCCGAATCCCATTTCACGCACAGAAACCGATGCCGTAGAAAAACCCTCCTGCATAGCTTGGTCTATATCGGGAATGCCGGGACCTTCATCTACTAAACGAATATTAATAGATTGTTCATCTATATCCACATAGATAGTTCCTCTATAAGCATGAGCCACTATATTCACTTCCGCTTCATAAAGGGCTACGATGGTTCTTTTGATAATAGTGGGATTTACATTTAATTGTTTCAACGTTTTTTTAACTGCACTTGACGTTGAACCGGCATTTAAGAAATCACCACTTTCTACTTGATATTCAAAATGCATTGTTGAAAAATTAAGGATTAAAATAATGGTTGCATACTTGCATTATATAGCATGGCAGAGGCTCTGAAACTCGACATTTTTGTTTCTATTATGGCAATGTCGTTTTCTTCTGCCAATTCTATCATATCCGGAGTTGCCTTTTTGCCTCTGGTAAGTATCACCAAATTGATTCCGGCCATTTCTACAGTACGAATTGTCTGCAAATTGGCCAATCCTGTAATAATCAACAATCCATCGGTATTTCTAATGGTTAATACGTCACTCATCAAATCTGATGTGAATGCTCTTTCAAAATCTAATGCAGCAGTATCCATATTTGTTACCACTGTTCCTTCAATCAACGTTAAAATTTCCTCTAATTTCATTGTATGTAATAAATCTACGATATAATCGGCAAAGGTACGTTTTTTTTTTGTAACAAAGAGCAAAAAACAAATATTTTTTAATAAAGATTAAAATACTCTTCCCTATTTTGTTATAACAATAGTCTTTTCCATGCCATTTTGGTGCATTTTTTATGGAAAATACATAAGTTTTATCTCATCCAGCCATCCACACGATATATTTTCTCCACTAATTTTCGCTCTTGATGTGTCACTGTATCACGATGCCACACCTCCACCCGAGCTGCATAATAACGTTCAAAGTCGCCTTCATAGATAGTGAACAGATATTCTTGATTATGTTTTATATGCCCGAAAGCAGTATGATTGGATACATAGGTCTTTGTTTTTGTCTTTATCTGCTCGTATGATAGCGGTTCGTTTTTGGTAACCTCGAAAAGACGCAAGTAGAGAATTCCATCAGGAAGTGCAGGATAATAGAAATCCCAATAGTATAAGCCCGTGTTACCATAAAGCATCAACCACGAATTGGTATCACATTCCGTTACAATACTATCGCGGTTAGGTAACGACACATAACAAGGTATATCTTCAGGTATGTTATATTCCAAATCAGGCGGGATGGGATGTTTTTCAGCATAATAAGTAGGGGTTGACCCAGCTACCTTACCATAATAGCAAGACCATGCATACAACACCACAACACCGAGCACCGAAACCAACAGACAAATTACAGCATGTTTATAGCTTTTTCTTATAAAATCTCTTACTATAATTATTATAGTTAACACCCCAACAGCCAATATCGCCAGTATAGTAATCCATTCCATCACAAGTCCGACATCGTAAGCCCACATATAATATTCGCTTATAAACACCAGTAGAGTATCAATAAAAAAAAATAGTAATAACGCTAACGGCATCAGCCACCAATAGCGAGTCATACGCTCCCAAAAATTATCTTTTGGGACAGATTGTTTCGTTTTTTCAACCTTCGATTCCATATTTCTTTACGATTTTATTTAATGGTATTTCTCTATATCTAATACCTTCATATTAGAAACATCATGTATTATATTAAAACTTATTCATCACTTTAGCCGACAATCTATTATTAAAAAGATGAAATTACTGGATTTTTAAGGAATCAAATGATACGTTTTGATATAAACCACTATTCATTAGTTGCATAACTTTCCTTTTTACAACAATAGAATCTGTTATATATGTTTCTGCATCTAAATAATGAATATATTCGGATGTATCTGTCATTGAAATGGAAAAATCTTTGTTAATAGTAGTAGTAGTACTTGTTCTTTCCCATTCATCTGCAGCACACCAACTAATATGTAAATAAATGGAATCTAATTTTTCCCCATTTTGATTGTAAATATTTAAGTAAGGGTATATAATGTCACCTATTTCGCCATATATAATATAAACAAAATCGTTGTTAACGGGTAATTTCCCTGCAACAATTACATTTTCCGGCAAATATTCGACAAGACGCTTGTCCAAATCATCAATCCATGGAAATGATTCATTTAAACCGCAATACATCGTATATGGCAGTTCTAAAGAAGGAAGATTATCAATCAAATCCATAAAAGATACTTTACTCGTTACATTTGGCGTAATTTCTTTTTTTATATTTTTATTATTACACCCTATAACACATAAGAACAATATAACAAAAACTAATTCAATTTTATTTATCATTACTACAAATTTATTTAACCTCTATTTTTTCTCCTCATTGATAGTTAATGATAGCAATGTTACATAAAAACTACCACTACTACCTATTGAAATTTCATTTTGCAAAGATACAATTTTTTTCATAAAAAAATACCCAACAAGATAAACTTACTGGGTACAACCAATCTAAAAAACTAAGAATACTTGCGGAGAGAAAGGGATTCGAACCCCTGGAGCTGTTACACTCAACGGTTTTCAAGACCGCCGCAATCGACCACTCTGCCATCTCTCCGTCTGCAAAAGTACAATAAAAAAGTTTAGGAAATGACATTTCACCAAAAAAAGTATTTTTAGTGATTATCAGTCATATATAACAGAATTTTTGAGAGATGGCAAGGTTTTATGAGAAAATCTTATTTCAAATTTGGAAGATATTTTTCTATTTTAACAAAAAATTGCCCAGTGACAGCATATCGGGACAAATGAAAGTACAACCCGCTTCCTGCAATTCTTTTTCGCTACCAAAACCATACAACACCCCCACCGATGATAGTCCGACTTCCCTCGCCCCTATGATATCATATTTTCTGTCTCCCACCAAAAGCGTTTCTTCCAAATTTAGTTGATTGCTATTGATTACATAATATAGTACATCCGCTTTGGTATGCAGTTTCCCTTCCAAATCGCATCCCCCGATAAAATCAAAATAATGTGCCACTTGCAAATATTCTAAAATTTGTCTGGCAAACAATGCCGGTTTACAGGTGGCAATGCCGACAAACAGACCTTTCTGTTTCAATGCTTTGAGCAAGGATTCAACTCCTTGGTAAAGTTCGCTTTCATAAATACCCTTTTTGCTGTAGCGTTCTCTATATTTTTGAACAGCTCTTTGAGCAGTGTCATTGTCGAAGCGGTAAAAATTTTTGAAAGAATCCAATAAAGGCGGTCCGATAAACGGCAAGAGCGAATTTCTATCTTGCACTTGGCAACCAAGATGATTGAGAGCATATTCCACCGAACGAGTTATTCCTTCGTGAGAATCGATAATGGTACCGTCTAAATCAAAAAGAATATTCTGAAACTGCTGCATGAAATATTAGAAGTTGAATGTGCAAAGATAGCATTTTTATTGCAATTTCAGGCACAAAAAAATGCAACCGAAGTTGCATTTTTTATATCTGTTCTTTAATCGTTAACTACTAAAAAATTATTGATTTACTATTTTACTAAATCAACAATTGCTTTAAATGCCTCAGGATTGTTGGTAGCTAAATCGGCCAAAGCCTTACGATTTAACTCAATACCTTTTTTGTGCAATTGTCCCATAAATACAGAATAAGACATTCCATATTGGCGAACGCCTGCATTGATACGTGTTATCCACAAACTCCTGAAGTTACGTTTTTTCTGCTTTCTGTCTCTGTAAGCATATTGTTGACCTTTTTCCCAAGTATTTTTGGCAACGGTCCAAACATTTTTACGTCTTCCGAAGTATCCTCTGGTTAAGCTGAGGATTTTTTTCCTACGTGCTCTTGATGCAACGTGATTTACTGATCTTGGCATAATATTTTCCTTTCTTTTTTCTTTACGTCAGCGTCGAGTAATCGAACTTTTTTGCTGATGGTAAAATTAATAACTTTATTTAACTAACAATTAAGCATCATTTTTACTGCTTTCACATTTGTTTTATCTACTATGGTTTCGTAACCAAGGTTACGTTTACGTTTGGTAGATTTTTTTGTCAAAATGTGACTATGATAAGCGTGATGTCTTTTGATTTTACCGGTACCGGTAAATACGAATCTTTTTTTTGCTGCTGCTTTTGTTTTAATTCTTGGCATTCTTGCTAAATTTTAAATGTTAATGACTATGATTAAAAAACAGATTATTTCTTTGGAGAAAGAATCATGATCATTCTTTTTCCTTCTAATTTCGGTTCTTGGTCTACTTTGCCACAAGAAGAACATGCTTCTAAAAAGTTTGCCAACATAACTTCTCCTTGATCTTTATACATAATTGTACGACCTTTGAAGAAAATTTCCACTTTTACTTTGTTGCCGCCTTGCAAAAAACCAATAGCATGTTTTACTTTGAAATCGAAATCATGTTCATTGGTATTGGGTCCTAAATGGATTTCTTTTACTACCACTTTGGCAGCTTTCGCTTTGATTTCTTTTTGTTTCTTTTTTAATTCGTACAAATACTTTTGATAATTCATCACTTTGCATACAGGAGGTTCGGAATCGGGAGATATCTCCACCAAATCCAAATCCATATTCTGAGCGATGTTTAAGGCTTCGCGAATAGAAACTATGCTTGACTCTATACCCTCACCCACTACTCTAACAAACTGAGCCTTAATGGCTTCATTTATTCTGTGAGCATCTTCCTTTTGTTCTCTTGTTGCTGCTATAATTAAAATCTCCTATCTTTAATTAAACTTATTATTACTGCTAATTTTAGCGTGCAAAAGTACTAAAAAAAACAATACAATCAACCATTTAGAAAAAAAATATTTATTTTCTTTCTTCATTCAACGCTGAAAGTGAATTATTTTACCGAAATATCTGGATATCTTTCAGATTTTCAACAACAATAAAACAATAAACAAAACAAACTAACGTTGTATTAATATCAGACCGGAAGGATATTCGGGCGGTTTTATAAACAAATAAAATGCGATCATTTGCAAAATAATGAGGATTAAAATTTAATATCAAAAGATAAAATAAGAAATATGTTAAAACGATTCAATCTAATAGTGTGTATGTTGTGCGGAATATCCATGATTTTCGCACAATCGAACAATAGCTGCCAGCAAGAAGACGAAGCGATGTTCAAAATAGGAGATTGGCATTCTGACCAAATTTTAGTGATGACAAGTATAGATTCTCTATATACACATTATGGAACAGCAAAGGAAATTTTGCCACCTATGCAGTATAGCATTATAGATTCGGTTGTCAGTCATGATGACGGCGGTTTCCATTATGAGCAATCTACTATTGAAATCCGTTTTATCCATTATTCCGGATTGATTTATGTCCAATATAAAGATAGTGTCCAACTGACATTTATAGATTTTAAGAAAACTAATGCCAAACTATATGCGGACAAAATATGTTTTGATAAAAATTTGAGTATAGAAGATTTTCTACAAATATACAAAGAATGTGATCCCTGTATGCAAAAGCAAGTGGACTGGCATTATAAAAGGAGACATGGCAAACAGAGTGAAGTTTACACGATCAGTTTTTTTTCTGATTTTACTACGCTTGCCTCAGTGGATTTTTATTTTGATGTAAAGACTCGAAAATTATGGTATATACAAATGGATTTCAATCAAAACGGAGGAATCGTTAAACGTTGAAGGAGTTTGATAAATTTATGTGATATAAAATAACTATCATGGCAAAATAAAAAAAATGAAATGTAACATTCCGTAATTAAATAATTTGCGTAATGAAAAAAGCATTTATTTTTATATTTTTTCTCTTAAGTGTTATCTCTGTAAAATCTCAAGAATTGTTTCCGGATAAAAGAGATAGTTTGCGATCTATAGCAATAATGAAATATATTATTGATAATAAAGATATATCTATCCCAATGAAGGAAGGATTCAATGTGAAATTTAACTTAAAACAGATAAACGTTGACCATGAGCTTGGTTTTTGGGGAAATTATATTCCTGATGAGTTCTGTAATGAATTGGCAAAAAAACATTTTCCGGAATATTTGGATAGTAATAGACAAATTAGGTTGGATTATTACATTAATCAACTTAAAATTTCAAAAGATTTAGATTCGGAGTCATTGTATAAAAACTATTTGAAAAGTTTGGATGAATGGACAAACGTTTATTTTAGGCAGAACAATCCGGTGGATTCTTCCAAAACATATTTTCCCGTCATATTTTTCTCATCATATTATGAGATTAAAGAAGTATATATTAAAATAAAAGGAGGAAGATATCAATTGCCGGGCGGAAATGGCATTAATCTTTATTTTCTTTTTGATGATGAGGATAAAATAAAGGATGTCATAATCAATATTTCAATGGGACTTTAGTCAATTCATAGAATATATATCATCATAGCCAATAAGCGAGAAAGAGATGTTTGACTAAAAGTTGTTTTTTACCGAAACACCGCATATCAACTGATAATTACAATATTTACATGCTTGCGTATCGCTTGTACAAGTAAAATTTTCTTCCGGATTGAGAATATGTTCTTGGAATATACGTTTCAATTCTGTTTCAAATTTCTCCATTAAGGCTTCATCGATAATTATATCTTCAGAGATTTTGTCAATTTTTTGTTTCAAAAAAAATTCCATTTGCCTATAATATCGCAATGCAATAATTGCCGACTTGTCGGCTAAACGAGAATTAGCTTTGTAATAAAGATAAGCATAGAACAACAATTGGAATACTTTTTCTTTGTTCTTATTTATCAATTCACTTTCCTCTCCTTCTTTTTTAGGATTGTAGCAAGTGGAGTCATTTTTGCAATTTCCTGTTTTATAGTCTAAAATATACGTACTCTCACCTACTTTGTCCACCCTGTCGATGATACCTTTCAACTTGATAGAAGTGGAATCATCTAATTGAAATTCATTGTTTTTTAATTCAATTTTTTGCTCGGCGGCACTAATGCGGGATAAATATGTAGGATTGGCTTTCACTTGTCGGGCTAAAAAGTGAATATAGTTACATATATATTTAACTGCCAACTCTATCATTAAATAGTTCTTGCCTCGGCTCAAATCTGCATCTTGATAGACAACTTCTGTAATTTTCGGATTTTTGGCAAGAGCTAACAACTCTTTTTTCACCTCTTCCTCTAATGCTTTTCTATTCTCACTTTTATTAACAATGCTGATAAATTGGTCTGTCTTGGCTTGTTGTTCCAAATAAGCATGTATAATAGTCCCCAAGAGCGCATTGTCCATATCCTCGTTGATATCTTTGCTTGACAAATCCAAGATTTTATGCAAGTAGAATTGCATTGAACATTTTAGATATTCCAAAATTGACGACTGAGAATAAGAGATGTCTTTCAACAAATCCATAATGGCAACCTGTTCTCTTTTACTTTCTCCATCTACTTTTTTGTTTCTTTCCACCATACCGGTTTTTGCAATGGCAAGTTCCCTATCGTCATTGTTGATTTGAACATCGCCAAAAGCAATATCTTGGTAGAAAAATTTGATATTTTCCCTATCCTTTAATTCTTCTTCCAATTGCATGATAAAACGACTTTTTTCCGATTGCTCATCAGTTTGCAGATACAAAAGATGAATATTTTCAGCACGTTGTAGCAATCTATAAAAATGATATGCATACATTTTGTCGTTGTTTTCAAAAGTCGGCATTTTGAAAAAACGCCTCAAATCATAAGGCAAAAAGGTATCGTAAACCGGCTTTTTCGGCAATACGCCTTCATTGACAGAAAGCATCACTATATTTTTGAAATCCAAAGTTCTTGTTTCCAACAATCCCATCAATTGATGATTCCACAAAACATCAACTTCGTCTTTTGGGTTCCTAGCAGTAGTCTTAATAGACAAATTGTAACCGGCAATATCAGTATCAAACAAATAACGGATAGAAACCATATCTATATGGTCCATCTCTTTGGTTAATTCTCTTAAATTTGCAAATACATCTATTATACTAAAGATATTACCATTTTCATATTTATTTGTGGCTTTAATATAATTGTTAAAAGTTTTTAAAAACAAGTCAATATTGTACAAGAAAGTTGTCGGGCTTGATGAATTATACAACAATTCTGCTAACAATTCAATAATCTTTTTTCTATTGTCGTCATCCCCTATATTCTTTGTTAAAATTTCTATAAAATTGTTTTTTGTGCAAAAAGCATGATTAATATTTCGCCAATCAACTATTTTGTCATTAATTAACGATATAACAGGATTGACTAATAAAGGATAAAGATATTTATAGCGAATTGACTCTCCTTGCGACAACAAAAGAATATTAAAAATGGTATCTACCAATTGATATTCATAGGTTTTCTTGATAGGAAATCGCATAGTTACGTTCCATTTTCCCAATGTATCCACATTGTCTAAAACAGATACTAACAAAGATTCATCTGCAGGAACAATCGCTAATGCTTCATTTTGATATTTTTCTATCAATTGAGGCAATATTTTTGCCTGCAAGACAACTAGCGGCACTTGATGAATGAAAATTTGTTTGTTTTGATGAGCGTAATTGTCGGTGAGAAAATTTTCATTGAAATGAATTCCTATCTTCTTCAATTCATCAAAACTGCTATAAATTTCGTGATTGTTGTTAAAATAAAATTGATCGGCATCAATAATATAATCCAACAAGTTCTTTTTTTGCAATGCTTGTATAAAAGTTTTTTCTGCATTCGACAAGGCGTAAAATCCCACAAAAATCACCTTTTCGTAAGGCAAATCTTTTATTATTTCTTCTTGATGCGTTGCCACATGTCTATAGATTTGTCCTTGTGTACAAAATCCTTTTTCTGCAAGTAAGTCATTTAATTTTTCGTAATAAAAAGGTAGTTTTTCAAAAAACTTTAAGAATTTATCCGAATTAGCAACCTGATTTTCAAATGCTTTTGCAATTTCCGGATCGAATTGTTCAATTGCTTTTATATCATAAAGATTTTTGAACAAATTTTTTACATCTGCCAATTCTTTATCTATCTCGACAAAATCGCTCAAAATAGTTTGTCCTTTGCCGGCAAAATCAGCCAATGTCTCTGTAGTAGTTTCATCATGACTTAATTTATATAATGTTATCAACTGCAAATCGGCCTCTGCCTGCTGTTTGTTGGATAGTTTTTGAAAAAAATCTTCAATAGAAAAACAATTCGGGGCAAACATCGGTTGACGGGTTTGCATGGCTTCTAAAAAAGCAGACTGAAAAATTTTTATAGACCTTTGTGTCGGGAAAACAATGGCTATTTGCTTTAAACTTTTATCAGGATTACAATATGTTTGGCAAAGATATGTTGCAACTTGTGCAAGGAAAGATTCTTTATTAACACCCATTATTCTTTTTGTTTCGTATCAATGATTATTGTTACCGGACCATCGTTGACAAGTTGCACTTGCATATCCGCACCGAAAATTCCTGTTTGAATTTTGGACGAAAACGATTCTTGCATTTTGTCGATAAATTGCTCATACAAAGGAATGGCAATTGATGGTTCTGCAGCACGTATATATGAAGGTCTATTGCCTTTTTTGGTCATAGCCATTAAGGTAAACTGACTGACAATCAGACATTCTCCGCCTACAGCATGAATATCTAAATTCATCACATGATTTTCGTCATCAAAAATTCGTAAACTATTTATTTTGTGACACAACCATTCAATATCTGCACCGGTATCATCCGGAGCAATGCCCAGCAATATCAGCATTCCTTTACCAATTTGACCATGTAATTGATTGTTGATTTTTACTGATGCCGATGTTACTCGTTGAATGACGACTTTCATTATTCGTTATTTTTCAAATATTTTTCCAATACTTTTCTTCCTGCTGCATACGGACTTATTTGTCCTTTTAACATTTCAATTTTATAATTGTCAATAGCGGATTGTACTTGTTTATCGGCATAGAACTTGTCTAACAACTCTTCTTTCATAAAACTATAAAAACGTTCTTGCAGTTGTAATTTTCTATTTTGTTCAAAAAAACCATTTTCTTTTGTCAGTTTGAAATAATCTTGAATCATATTCCAAACATGATCTATACCGATATTTTCCAAAGATGACACCGTCAAAACTTTAGGAGTCCATTCTGAAATATTTTTCGGGAACAACATCAATGCATTTTCCAATTGTTTTTTGGTAAGTTGTGCATGTTGAACATTGTCACCATCGGCTTTGTTGACAACCACTGCATCGGTCATTTCCATTATTCCGCGTTTTACGCCTTGCAATTCATCGCCTGCTCCGGAAATGGCCAATAAGAGAAAGAAATCGACCATATTTTTGACAGTTGTTTCGGATTGACCTACACCAACTGTCTCTATCAATACAACATCATAGCCGGCAGCTTCACACAATATTAAAGTTTCGGCAGTTTTTCTTGCAACTCCTCCCAAAGTACCCGCCGACGGAGAAGGACGAATAAAAGCATGATTATTAGTTGATAATGTCTCCATACGCGTTTTATCCCCCAAAATACTGCCTTTGGAACGCTCGCTACTGGGATCTATTGCCAAAACTGCCAAAGTGTGACCAAGAGAGGTAACATAGTTGCCGAAAGCTTCTATAAAAGTACTTTTTCCTGCTCCGGGCACACCAGTAATGCCGATTCGTATGGAATTGCCGGCATGTGGAATACAGGCTTCCAATATAGCTTGTGCTTTTTCATTATCGCTTTGCAAATTACTTTCTATCAAGGTAATTGCTCTACTTAAAAACACTCTGTCACCTGCTAAAATCTTTTCAACATATTCTTTTACATCAAATTGTTGCGGTTTGGCAATAGAGGTAAAATTCAAGTAAGGATTTACCTGACTGGGTTGTTCCACCCCATCTATTACATTCAATGCCGACTTATAATCTTTTTTTTCTTTCATCTAATTATTTGAGTCTTCAAGGTTATATTCGTATTTTGTCAAAAATTTCTTCTTTTGAGACAAACTTGCAATATTATAACTATATGGTGCCAAACCTTTCTTGGAATCTGCACTCAAAATTTTCTTCTTTTGTGGAGTATTTTTAATATACTCGTTGAATTCTTTAGATGATGACAAAGCACGCATGGTGGTTCCTGTATAGTAAAAATAAAACCATTGCTCGTCAAATTCAAAATATAACTGCAAGTTGGTTTTGTTGTTGGTGCTTTTGTTAGTACTTTTCTTTTGAATTTCCAACAATCCCGGAATAACTTTGTTGACTTCTTTGTGTCCACAAATAGCCACTCCCAAATCGCCTATTGATACAAAGGCTTTATTTTCCGAACTCCAGTTCATTTTTACATCCACAAACATAAAACTTACTTGTAATGCTTTTGGCAACTTTTTAAAGTGATAATATTGTGTCAATTCGGGATATAAACGATCATATTCTTTATCACCCAAAATTTCCAACAAGGCAGTTTTATAACTATTGCTTTCTATAATATCCAAGGGCTCTAAATTTTGTGAAGATTCCATATAATCGCTCATTAGTTTCATACAATTTTCATTGAAAAAGAAATCCAAAGACGCAGACACATCAATAACAGCAGAATCTTCAGAAATATAATCAGTGATACTTCCCATCGGGACAAATTCCATTCTACCGAAATTAGTTCCTAAATTTAACTTTCCTTCACCTTTGGCAATACAATTTTTGCTATCCATATAGATGATATTGCCCGGCAAACTCAAATCTTCTATTTTTTCTTTGGATGTAACAATATACATATCCAATTCATCGCTATAAGTTAAATAACCTAAAGCACTGATATATTCCGGATTGTTGATTTGGTCTTTGGCACGAGCAAAAGCAGGATAGATTTGTCCGGAGGAATTGGAAGCAATAGCTGCCACCACCGGTCGATTGTTGGTATCTCGCGTATGTTCTCCTATAGGTATCAACACCGAATCGGGATTAACACTACCTACAAAACGAACAGGAGCATATACATTGGTATCGCAACTATACAACAAAGAAACTGCTCCTCTCATTGATAAATATTCATCTTCCGCCTTCAAAGTAACCGTTCCGCTATAACCGAAATGAGGATTTAAAGTAAAATTGGCATCTTGACCAACTTTTCCTTGTCCGCGGGTGAATTTATTCTGCCCGCGTGTTACCCACACAGAATCCAGATATATTTCTTGTGCGTTAGAATCCGCATCTACATAACTATAATATCCATCACCTCTATAAGATTCACTGGACTCTAACATGATATTGGTTTTATATATTTCGTGAAATTGATTATCTGTATTGGCCAAAATTTTAGAATTGTTCAATTTGGCGATTTCGGCACGTCTATAAATTTGCACGATACCATTTTCCGGAAATATTGCCGCATCGGCAATTTCTATAAATCTAACCCCTTCTGCTTTGATTTCATATTTGGAAAAATCATAGGTGGCTTTTGTGGTAGTGAATTTCAATTGTTTTTGTGCAGGGTGTGTTGAAATCAGTTCATTCCCTTGTGATTTCATGGTATATAATTCTTTTATATCCGTATTGGGAATGTCAACTAATGAATATGGATCTTCATACTTGAAAATCAATTGTTTTTCTTTTACCAACCAATCAAATTCTTTAGAGAAAGTTTTAAACATATTGATAGGAAATTCCAATGGCTGGGCGTTTCCATTTGCCACAAAATTGCCTCTATCTTCTTCAAAATTCATATAGCCTTTGTGGTCTGTAGCTCTGATATAATAATCATCCAACAAGGAATCGTACAAATCGATATCCAAACTTGGCGACCTCATTTCATGATGCTTAAAATCATAGTTTTGAGAATGCATGGTGGCAATGTCATAATAGAAATTACCGCCGCCGGTAAGACCATTATTCGATACTGTCAAACGTCCGTCATGACGAGCTGAGGTGTACATTTTAAATTTATTTTTTGTACTGAAAACGCTCAATGAATCCATATACGGCATCCAATACAATGAATCATTTTTGCCAGTTACAGCAGGGAATTCTTTGTCAGCCAATAGTTCGTCAACCCTGAATACATCAAAATGACCGATAGCCGAATCCAAGAAAAAGACAATATTCTTACCTTCACCATGGGCTTGTGAATAATCAATGCTACCTGTACATCGCAAGCCTTTATTACTTAAATCTATTTTTCCGTTGAAGTTTGCAGTTCCTTGATATGCAGGCATATCTCCATCTGTATTGTAGATAAAACCTAAGGAGAAATCAGGTCTGACTTTCAATGGCTTTTCTATGTCCGGGAAAATGCCGCCCGAGTGCAAATATCCACCGAACAATAATGAATCGGTGTCAAAATCGTCCAAATCACGAATAGTGAATTTATCTGCCTGAAAATAAAATCGTTCTCTATCGTATGCCCCGCCATAAACAAAATCGTGGTCATAATAAACACGACCGGGAGATTTACTCTCAAAATACGGATAACCGGGAATATGCAACATACCCGACTTATTGTTAGATTGATCTATATACAAAGTTCCGGATATATCCGATATATAACTCCTTACCTTCTCCAAAGGATATTCTCCCATAGAATTGCTACCTTTGCTTTTATCTTCCACATAGAATACAATAGAATCCACTACTGTAAAATCCATAGTAAAGGGCTCATAATTGAATTTACAATTGGTTACCCAGAAATCAAACAAACCGACTTCCACTTTGCCATGAAATAAAAAATCTCTATTTTTTTGCATAGTAATCTTTCTTCCTTGTGGAAACAAGTTAACTATCTGGGAATCACTTATTATCAACAAATCCAATCCGTTGATATTTAAATCATAATTCAATAAACTCAATGTAGCATTCGACCTATTGGCACCTACAAAAGAACGGAATTGCAAAACATCGTAATCTTTCTTTTTGACATCATTGAACAAATAATTACCCAATTTTGGTTTATAAGTAACCATATTGGTAGTCGTGTTAAAACCTACAAATCCATATTGAACACATTGGAATATAAGACTTTGCACATCGTTATAACTATATTTGAAAAAGTTGGCTATTTCTTCAATTGTGCCCGATTTTCTGCCATTTTTACGGAAAAATTCGTACATCGTAAACAAAGGATTCACTTCGTTCATGCCCATGAATTGCCCCAACCTGTCAGCATTGAAATAGTTGACTGATTCAAAAATGGCAGTGGAAGATTCAACGGGTCCGGGCATAGCACAAAATTCAATATTTTCTTCATTCAATTTCCAATGCAAAGCCTCTACATACATATCTATATTATGATAAGTGTTGAAAAACGGCATTCTCATGGGACCATCTTTACCTCTTATCAACCACAATTCTCTATTAGTCGGATTATATTTCAATTCAATGGCATCATGTGAAATAGAATCTGCATCTATGAATATTTTTACTTGACACATGGCAGATGCCAATTGTTTCTCTTTCATTACAAAAGAAGTTGATTGTGCTATCATGGCAGGAGTGTTATCACGTTTGAACACCAATTTTGCCAAATATTCGGCATCACCTTTACCATAAAATTTCGATCCGCGGACTTGCACCCCGCCTATATAATCCACTTCAGCATAAATATTGTCAATTTTAATTTGTTTGTCATAAGCCGTAAAGCGAGGATATGTAGCATCTTCTTCGCTAATTTCTGTCGGCATAACACTCTCTTCTAACTTACCTTGCTGCGGTTTGAGAAAATACTCCGGATTGTAATATAAGACATTTTCTATTTCAATCCTCGGCGACTTCAAAATAATGGAATAATCTTCAAAAGTGGCATAAACTTTTTCGCCTAACCCCGCTTTGCTCCAATCCACCAAACCTTTTGTACCTACAAATGTCATATTTGTCGGCATAAAATAACCTGATGTATTTTTTATCACCAAACTGTCTTTTCCGTTTTCGGCTACTAATTCCAATTTTGGAAAAACTACTTTTGGCAAAGAATCAAAACTAAAATAGAACAACTCCACCTCTCTTGCACGCCAATTGACACCTGTAAAAGTATTTAACAGATTGTCTTTTAATATATTTTGGTATGTCTTCATTAGATTGTTGAATTGATTGAGGTTGTTGCTGGCAATATATTTCATCGATTTAACAAAATTCTGACTACTTTTAGCCGATTGATTGCTTTCTACAAACAATTGATAAGTATAAATGAAATTTGACAAATGAGGAATAGGTTTCAACTGATGTTTGAACATGATATTCGCTATCTCAATAAAACTAATTTGTTCATCATCACTCATTTGTTGCCAGAAATCAGGAAACATTCCCAAAATTTTGCCGGCTTCCTCTTTTTGATTGGAATTGACATTTTCATAGATTTGCTTTATTTCTGCTTCTGTATTATCCAAATTTGACGATAAACTCAATACACCTTGAGCATATATCATTTGCTTGCTTGACAACAAAAATACAATCAACAATGCTATGATTTTCAATTTATTTTTTCTCATACCTTTTCTTTTCCTCTTTATTTTTTTTGTAGCCGTGCTGCCACCCAATTATCTTTTTCTTTGTATGTATCCAAAAATACGTTGAATTGTTGTGCTTTAGCAACCAACATTTGCAAGTCCGGTTCCTTATAAAATCCACTTAAATACAAGATGCCGTCTTTTTTCAGATATTGAACATAATATTGCATATCTCGCAAAAGAATATTTCTATTGATATTTGCTATAACTATATCATATTCCATCCTTTTGATTGAATTAGCATCTCCTAAAACAACATTTATGATATTATTGAGATGGTTTTTTTCTACATTTTCCAGACAATTCCTATATGCCCATTCGTCATTGTCGATTGCAAGAATGGATTTTGCACCTCGTTTTGCTGCCAAAATAGCCAGCACACCTGTGCCGGTGCCCATATCCAAGCATGTTTTTCCTTGACAATCTTCTTCTAAAAGATAAGAAATTATCTGCGAAGTTGTCGGATGATGGGCCGTTCCAAACGACATTTTGGGTTCTATCAAAATATCATAGTCCACGTCATCTTTTTTGTCATGAAACGGAGCTCGTACATAACAACGATCGTCTATCAACACCGGCTGATACTCACTTTCCCATTTGGCATTCCAATCTTGCTCTTCTACCTCATTAAATGAAATATCTACTTCGAAATCAAAATTTTGTGCATATTCCAACACTTCTTCCAATTGCTCTTTTTCAAAATTTTGTTTGGGAATATAAGCCAAAATGCCGTCGGAATTTTCCACAAAACTATCACAACCCATATCTCCCAGTATGGCAATCATAATTTCATTACCTACTATGGGGTTGCTAATTTTACAAACTATCTCAATATATTGCATATTAGTCGTTGCTTATTGCAGTTTCGGCTGCATTGATAATTGCCATAAAATCTTCTGCCACCAAAGAAGCACCACCAATCAAGCCACCGTCTATATCATTGCAAGTGAACAAATCTAAAGCATTTTTTGCATTGCAACTTCCACCATACAATATATAGGTATTGTAAGCCGTTTCGGTACCATATTTTTCTTCCACCAATTTACGAATAAAAGCATGTACTTCTTGTGCTTGAGCCGGAGTGGCTGTCAATCCTGTACCGATAGCCCAAACCGGTTCATAAGCGATAATGGTGCCGTCGAATTCTTCCTTTGTCAAATGAAACAATGCATTTTCCAATTGACTTTTGATAACTTGAAAATAAGTACCATTTTCACGTTCTTCTTTACGTTCCCCACAGCAGAAAATCGGCACAATCTCATTTTTAAGCAACAAATCAACTTTCTTTGCCAAGTCTGCATCTGTTTCATGGAAATAAGTTCTTCTTTCTGAATGTCCTACTATGCAGAATTGTATATCGGCAGAACGCAACATTTCTGCACTGATTTCTCCCGTATAGGCCCCTTTTTCTGCATATGCAACATTCTGTGCACCTACATAAAAATTACTTTCTTCGGAAGCATCTACTGCCATTTCCAAATATAAAGCAGGAGGACATACTATCACTTCTGTTTCTAATCTTACATCTTTTAAATTTTCTGCTAATGTAAACAATAAGTCATCTGCTTCTGAAAATGTTTTATTCATTTTCCAATTACCTGCTACAATCTTGTTTTTCATACTATTAGTGTTTTTACTTTATGTTTAATTCTTTACTATTCATTTTTACTGAAACTGATTTGATTTTTCCTCCCAAAGGTGGATTCAATTTCTTGATTTCTATGGTTATATTGTCTGCTTGTGAATAATGCTGTTTTAAAGAAGATAAAATTCTATAAGCCACATTTTCCAACAATGCTGAAGGTTGTTCTATTTCTTGTTTAATCAATTGATACACTTCTTGATAATTAATGGTATAAGACAAATTGTCCGTTTGAGCTGCTTGGTTACAATTTACTTCAATGGTACAATCAGCTTCAAAATGTGTACCTACTACCCTTTCTTCGTCAAAACAACCATGAAAGGCATAAAATTTCATTGCTTCTATCTTGATCTCTGCCATTTTACAACAATTTTTCTACATCATGTTTTTCACCTACCACCCAGACCAAGTCGTCAATTTCAAATTCAGTTTGAATGGACGGATTGAAATATTCCACACCATCTCTTTCAAATCCTATTACCATGCAATTGCCCGGATGACGAATACCGGACATAGCAATTGTTTTGCCAAGATATGGTGAATTTCTATCAATAACCAACGAAGAAATAATCATTTCCGCTTTTTTAACAAGTGATGTTTCTGCACTTTGTGATTCTAACACATGATTAAACTTGTTTAATTGTTCATCAGTACCCATTACCACTAAATGATCATAGGGATAAATATAGTCATCTCCACTCGGAAAATAAATTTCTTTATTTCCTCGTTCAATTTTTACTATACTCACCTGATAAACATCAATAAAATTCAATTCCGAAAGCGTTTTTCCAATCATATCGTAATTGGGAGAAACAAGCACATGCGATAGATGAATGTCTTTACCTGAAAATTTTGACTCAAAACTTGCTCTTATAGGATTTTTCTTCTTCTGTTCGTTTTCTCTTTCGTTTAAATTGCTGACAAAGTGTTTTTCAATTTTTGAAAAACGCCTGAACGACTTTCTTGATACAAGGATAAATACCAAAACTGCAATAGCTACAACTATCAAAGTCCATGTTTTTGCCTCAAAGGTATTCATCAATACCATAGACACAAAAAAGACTACCAGAAACATTTTTGACAAACTGAGTGTTATCAATAAACCTTTGTTGAATCGATTATCCGACCACAATTTAGCAAATCGTTCTTCATCGTCTTTGCGTTGTACCAACAATCCTCTCAAAAATGGAGAAAGAACCATGATTGCCACAGCCGCCCACAATACATTGCCTAATGTTGTACTTAATCCATATTTTTCAAATATCTGCTGCACAAATGGTTGAAACCAAGAAAAGGCAAATACAATAATAGCTACAATAACTACTGAAAATACACCTACTCGCGTAATATACGATTTAAGCAATTTAGACCATTCACTTTGCTGGTTGACGGTATTATTACCTGAAGAGAATCTCGTTAAAATAGCTTTCATCCTTGGCGGCATTTTTTTCTCTATCCAATTAGCAATAGGCTCCGAAAGTCGTATACAATATGGTGTTGTAAATATGGTAATCACCGAAACTGCCACTATAACCGGATATATAAAATCACTCAATACATGAAGTGACATACCCAAAGTGGCAATAATGAAAGCGAACTCACCCACTTGTGATAGGCTAAAACCCACTTGCATAGAAGTTTTTATATTCTGCCCGGCAATCAGTGCTCCCACCGCAGAAAAGACTGTCTTACCAAAAATAGTAATAATGGTCAATATTAATATTTGCCACCAATAAGTAGCAATGATAGTCGGATTGACCATCATGCCGACAGAAACGAAAAAGATGGCTCCAAACAAATCTTTTATACTTTTGGTCAAATGCTCAATTCGTTCTGCTTCAATAGTTTCTGCCAATAAAGAACCCATCACAAACGCTCCTAACGCTGACGAAAAACCTGTAGATTCTGCCAACACTACCATTCCGAAACAAAAACCTAAAGAAATTATTAGTAGTGTTTCGTCATTCATTCTTTTTTTAAATTTTTTGAAAAAAGTAGGTATTAAATAAATTCCTATTACAAACCACAAAACGAGGAAAAATACCAATTTCAAAATACTGAATAGCATTTCTGTACCTTCAAAATTCTTACCGACAGCCACTGTTGACAACAAAACCATCATAACCACTGCCACCAAATCTTGTATAATAAGTACAGCCATAGTTATTTCAGCAAATTGAGTTTTTTTCACTCCCAAATCATCATAAGCCTTAATGACTATCACTGTAGATGACATAGACAACATACCTCCCAAAAATACACTTTCCATAGTTGTCCAGCCCATAAAATGACCTGTCAAAATACCTAACAACATCACCAACACAACCCCTACTAAGGCCGTAATAATGGCAGTACTGCCTGATTTTAGCAATTTTTTGAAACTAAATTCAAGTCCTAATGCAAACAATAAGAATATAATACCTATTTCCGACCATTCTTGAATAGACGATGTTTCCATAACTGAGGGAAACAATCCGAAATGTGGTCCTACTAAAAAACCAGCCACAATATAACCCAAGACAAGAGGCTGTTTTAATATTTTAAATATCAGCGTCATTACTCCCGCTGATATCAGTATCAACGCTAAATCTGTTATTAAACGGCTTTCTTCTCCCATTTTATTCTTTTACTATCTTTTTTATACTATTGGATATTTTTAAGAAATAAATTCCAGCAGACAAATGACTCATATCAAACTGCATTTGATTTTTGACAGGTTGCTCCATTAACAATTTTCCCAACATATCATACAACTTTACCGATTCTTTTGCATCCATTGTTTGAAGAATATCTTCAGCTATTTCTACAAACAAATTATCTTTTGAAGGATTTGGATACGCTATGATATTTAATTCATTGTCAATGCTTCCCACATCAACAGTGCCTCCGACATAGTCAAAACTCCATCCTTGTGCTACATTTTGTTCATCAGTGGTAAAATCTACCATTAACTTATTGGTATTGAAAACATAAACAGAATCCGACAAAGATGTGGCAGACAAAGTCATCAACCATTGTGAAGGTGAAGATGAAATATCATAAAAACGAAGCGAATCGCCTTCTCCTGCCAAATCATATTCTTTGAATTTCACTGTAATAGCCGTTTTCCCATTGATGGTAATTCTAAATTTGCAAGAAGTGAAATTATTATAACGACAATTTCCACTACCATCACTTATAGTGCCGCTTTGTGAGGTAAACATTTTTATTGTTTGACAGAAATTCGGCAAGGTACTTGAATACGAAATATGCATATATTTACTTGAATCACTATTAGTTACCAAACGAACACTTGCCATTTTTTGATTCGTCAAAGCAATGTTAATATTTTCTTCTCCAACAAAATAAGTTGTATTGTTGTTGTATTCCAACCAAAGGGTATCCCCTACTGCCAAATCAATTCTTCCTGAAATGACAATTTTGCTAATTGAATCCGCATCAGGTGCAATAATCCATTTATAGTCAGTTCCTTGTGGAATATTTTCACCAAATCCGCTAGCTTCAAACGAACCATCTATACTTGTCAAAGTGGTAGTTCCTGTAATAGGAAAAGTATTCGGATAGGTAAATCTTGACGTATCCGGATAAGCATGAGCAATAATTTCTTGTGCAAGATTGAAATTATGACCCTGAGGAGATAAAGCATTCGTATAAAAATAACCATCTGCTGAACCATCCCAACCGAAGTTGAAATGATAATAATATGTTCCATCGGTCATTTTTTGATATCCATCACAAACGAAACCATGCCCGTCGATATTAGGGACAGACCAACCGGCATAATATAGAGGTATTTGGCGATCTAAATGCCATACCAACAAACTATCCCAATTCAAATTTACTGAATCACGGAAAATATATTCAGTCTCCGGTGAATATTTAAAGAAAGTTCGCATAGCATAGGCGGCTTTGTGATTATACATACCGGAACCATTAGGACCATATACAATATCACATGCCACACCGATATCGGCTATCAAACGACTTGCACTTATATTGATATTGTTGCCTTGGTCTGCCATAGATGAAAAATCATAAGTTGATTGAGAAAAATCAACCGATAATTGTCCGTATGTGCTATCATAAAAACCATAACTTCCCTCTCCGGAAGTCGGAAAACGAAAATAATTCATCACTTGTGCTAAAGCGGTCGGCACACAACCCGTAACACACCTTCCATTAGGTCCGGATTCATTCTTTGGACAATAGTAATTGTATTGTTTTCCTTGTCCCCAGTGAGAATTTAGCAATGGTGCCACTTCTTTTTCAATAGTTGCTTTTCTTACTTTTAACAATTGTTCCCAAGTGGCATTTTCCATTTCTGATTCTTGATTGTTGTAAGTTATGGCATTGGAATAGTAATCCAACCACATTTGAGCTGCCGGTGATATATTGTTTTTATCAAAACTATTTTGATAAGAATATGCCAATATCGGCTGAAATCTTTTGTCAGCAGAAACAATAACAAAAGAATTTTCTGCATTAAAAATAAAAAAAGGAGATGTTGTTTTTTCATTCATTTGCACCATTTGCACATCCAATTCGCTTTGTTTACCTAAAAAATTGCAAGCCACCTTTCGTGCATCTTCTTCACTTACTATTTGAGCAAACAACTGAATTTCAGCTAATAAAACAATTATTAAAAAAGTTATCTTTTTCATTTTTAAATTCTTTTCAATCATTAAACTATTCTGCAAAGTTAGCATTTTTAACATTATATTTATAAAGAAAATCATTTTTTTTTATTAAGAAAAAAATTGTATTTTTGCAGATTATTTGCTTTAGAAAAATGCAAGTGAAATTGAACATAAAATATGCTACACTTATTCAGGTGATTGTTGCCATTACAATTATTATAATTACTACAATTTCACCTAATTATGCTCAATTTCAAAATGGTTCAAACATGTCGTTCGGACAAAACAGAATACAATATACCACACGAGAATGGAGTTACTACCGCACTGATTTTGCTGATATATATTACTATCCGCAAAGCAAAGAATTGGCAATTTATTCTGCCTCACACTTGCCGAGCATTCTCTCTGAAATGGAAAATAAAATCGGTATTGTCTGCAGCAAAAAAATTCAGTTGGTGGTTTATGCCCGTCAAAGCGATTTTCAGCAGTCCAATATCGGTTTGGAAAACGACGATTTTTTCAATACAGGCGGTGTATCCTACATATACGACCACAAAGTTTTTCTTTATTTTGACGGAAGTATCAAAGATTTTCATCAAAAACTCCGCAACGGCATCGCCCGCATGCTGATTGCAGAATATATCGGCGGAAATAGCATCGGATCAAATATTGCCGCCTCCTATGTCCCCGCTTTTCCAATTTGGTTTACAGACGGATTGAGTCACTACTTGGCTAACGGATTTACCAAAGAAATAGAACTACAAGTAAAAGACGGCATTAAAAGCGGCTTGTATAAAAAATTCTATCAATTAAATGTCACTAATCAAATCACGGCAGGTATATCCATTTGGAATTTTATAGAAAAAAAATATGGTATTAACAATTTAAACATTTTCTTACTCTATTCGGCCAGTAGTCACAATTATGAACGTGCATGCATGCAAACATTTGGCATGACTTTCAAAGATTTATTAGCAGAATGGAATGATTACTACGAAAAAAATCTACCCGATTCTTTAGGTGAAGAAAAAATAGAGGAAATTCACCTCAAATACAAAAAGAATACGCAATATATGCATCCGCAAATTTCTCCGGATGGCACTTCTTTAGCATACGTTACCAATTGTGATGGACAAATAAAAATTCATATTTTAGGTGGAAACAACGCAAAAGACAAGGTGATATATAAGAAAAATTATCGTTTGGATCTCAATCCTGACTATAGTTTTCCACTTATAGCATGGGCACCCAATGGCAAGTTTCTCACTTTAGCGGAAGAATGGCATGACAAAGTCTATTTACGCAACTATATAATTGACGAACAAAAATGGGATGAACGACAAGTGATTTTCATCAATAAAATAGTTGATTTTCAATATTCCCAAGATGGAAAAACAATTGCCATGTCTGCCATTCAAAAAGGACAATCAGACATTTATTTATACAACCTTTCTTCTCGCTCATTACAACAAATTACCAACGATTTAGCCGACGATGCAGCACCATGCATTGTAAATAATCAATTTTTGATTTTTAGTTCTAACAGAAATTCAGATTCCTTGTCAGCAACGAGTAATTATAGTACAGACAAATACGATTTGTATTTATATGATATTAAAACAGAGAACAAACTTTTGACCAAACTTACCAATTCCCCTGACAAAGAAGAATTCAATACCATCAATGCCACTGAAGACTATATATCATTTTTAGCAACATCAGATAGCGAAACCAGCAGAATGTTGGGAAAATTTGAAAATGTTATATCTCGCATTGATACATCCATTCACTATGCCTATCAAGTAAAAAATTTCCCAATTGACCAATTTAATATCAATATCAAAAATCAATCTATAGACAACAATCAATCTATTGTCTATCAACAATATTACAATCATGGACAATGGAAACTAGGAAAAAATTTCTATGTAGATTTCTCCAAATATAAAATTCCGGATTTCAACGAACAACCAATACAAACAACCAATGATTCTATCAACAATGATGAGAATACTGACAATCAACAGTTAAGCACAAAAAAGACTAAACGCTTACGCCAAATTAAATTATCCGATGTAAGACGTCAAGGAGGCGATTCAACGATAACAAGTGACAACCTATCAGTTACTTCAAACGAAGAAGAAAAAAACGAACAACTTGTTCCGCGTAACTACTACACACAATACTATATCAACAAAATGGTAGAGCAATTAGATTTATCATTCTTAAATATGTCCTACCAACAATTTATGAACACCAGCTCACCTATATATCTCAATGGTGGATTAAATGCATTTTTCTTGGTGGGTTTAACCGATATTCTGGAAAATCACAGAATGGTAGGTGGCATTCGATTGTCATTTACATCTTTGGGCAACATAGAATTTTTATATTCTTATGAGAATCTTGAAAAACGACTTGACAGGCAAATAGTTGCATACTATCAAAAGCAAAAAACAGCCGATGATTACAATATTATCTTGCAACAAAATGCTTCCATTTTCTACCTATTGAAATATCCTTTTGATAAAGCACAAAGTTTAAGATTTACGTTTGAATTACGCTACAATCGACAAGATTGGAAATCTATCAGCGACTATTCATTAGCACTCGGTCCCCAGCATAGTTTTTGGACAGGAGGAAAAGTGGAATATATTTTAGATTTCTCTAGAAAATTGGATGCCAATATTCTAACCGGTTTCCGTGGAAAAATATTTACAGAAGCTTCTTGTACGCCTGCCAAAGAATTTAAATATATGAGTGTATCCGGTCTTGATTTCAGATACTATGCTCCATTGGCACGAACATTAATATGGGCTAATCGTCTATCGGGAAGTTGTTCTTTGGGCAATGCTCCGCTCATATATTATTTAGGTGGCGTTGACAATTGGATTTTTGCCAAATTTAATTCAGAAATTTCTATTGAACCCAATATCAACTATGCCTATCAAACTTTGGCAACGCCTATGCGAGGTTTTTCACAAAACATTCGTAACGGAAACAATTTTATATTGTTCAACACCGAACTTCGCTGGCAGATTATACAAACATTTGTTCAAAAACCTTTAAGAAGTGATTTTTTACGTTCCTTCCAATTAGTAGGATTTTTTGATGCAGGAACGGCCTGGTCAGGATTGAATCCCTACAACAAAAACAACGCTTTATATACTAGAACTATCACTTCCGGAAGCAATTTACGCATCACCATTCATAAACAAACCGACCCGATCGTATATGGATTCGGCACCGGCATACGATTTATGTTATTTAGCTATTTCTTACGCTTTGACTATGCATGGGGCATTGAAAACGGAAAAATCAGCAACCACCAATTTTATCTTTCACTTAATTTAGACTTCTAATGGACGAAATAAAAAGAGTTTTTTCATATATCAACCCATACAAATGGAATATTGCAAAAGCAGTTATTTGTAATATTTTATATGCATTTTTCTCTCTTTTTACTTTGGCGATGATTGTGCCTTTTATATCAGTGATTTTCGGATTGATTGAACCTATCTATGTAAAACAGAACCTCACTATTGATACACAAAGTTGGATAGACACACTCTCCTATTACATTACTATGATTGAAAACAGCCATGGAATCTATTGGGCATTGTTATTCGTTTCATGTCTCTTTTTAGCATGCTCTTTACTTTCCAATCTATTTAAATATTTATACTATTTTTTTATTACCCCTATCAATGCAAATACCATTAAAGATATTCGTAATGAATTATACAACAAAATTTTAGTACTTCCTCTTTCCTACTATACCAAACATCAATCGGGAGATATTATCACCAGAATCAATGCCGACATACAAGAAGTGGATACACTGGTAAGAAGAACTGTCGAATTGGTATTACAACAGCCGTTTGTAATATTGGTTTTCTTGTGTACACTGATGATAATCAGTCCCACATTAACCATTATGTCGTTGATATTAGTGCCGACTGTCGGCTATGCGGCAAGCAAAATCACCAAGAAAATCCGCCTGAAAGCAAAAAAAGGACAAGAAGAATTGAGTAAACTTTCCGCAGACTATGAAGAAAGCATTTCCGGCATTAGAGTGATAAAAAGTTTCAATGCAGAAGATTTCTTCAATCAAAAATTCCAATCACACAATCATGAATTTGCCACCACTACCAAGAAAATGCTGCGATACACCGAATTGGCCGCCCCGCTTTCTGAAATATTGACAATTTTTGCCATGTTGGTAGTCATATTCGTTGGAAGTATTTTCATTTTTAACAACAACAATCATTTCACTTCTGAAAGTTTGATACTGTTTGTTTTGGTATTTGCCCGTTTGATTCCACCCATTCAAAGCAGCATTCGTGCATATAGCTACATACAAAAAGGCATTATATCGGCAAAACGTATTTTTGAAGTGATGGATAGTGATGAAAAAATCATCGAAAAACCTCATGCCTTGCCTATTAAAGATTTCTCTGATAAAATTGTCTTTCAAAATGTTCTCTTTCACTATGAACAACAAACTGTACTACAAGATTTCAATCTTGACATTCACAAGGGAGAGAAAATTGCTCTTGTGGGAGCATCAGGAAGCGGAAAAACAACTATAGTCAACCTTTTATTACGATTATACGACATAGAAGACGGCAGTTTGACTATTGACGGAAAACCTATACAAGATTACATTATTTCTGATGTGAGGGCTTTGTTCGGACTAGTTTCTCAAGATGTCATATTATTCAACGACACTATTGCCAACAACATTTGTTTTTCTAAAACATCTTTTTCTGAACAAGATATTATTACAGCTGCTAAAATTGCCGATGCACACAATTTTATAACTTCCATGCCACAACAATATCAAACTATTATTGGTGACAGAGGCATGAACTTATCCGGCGGACAAAGACAAAAAATCAGTATTGCACGAGCCATACTCAACAATCCGCCTATATTAGTATTTGACGAAGCTACTTCTTCTTTGGATAGTCAATCTGAAATTTCTGTACAAAAAGCCATTGAAAAAATTACAAAAGACAAAACAACTATCATCATTGCACATAAGTTAAAAACAGTTCAGGATGCTGATAGAATATTAGTTTTAAGCAAAGGAAAAATAATGGAAGAAGGCAATCATCAAACCCTAATGGCATTGAAAGGTCTTTACTATTCAATGGTTTCCGGCCAAGAATTAAAATAAGCGACTACAATTTTTCTATTGCCCAATTACCTTCGTTGAACAACAAATCGATACACGATAAATTGGGAATAAATCCTGTTTTTTCCAAAAAAACTTGTCGATAAACATTCATATTGTTGAAAGGATAATCTGCACATTCTCTTTTCTTAGGATGGATTATCAATCGCAAATCTTCATTTTTATCTAAAAGAGCATAAGTTGACGTAAAATGTAATTTTTTGTCAATCTTGAATAATTTCAGCAATATTGTCAACAACTGAATATTAAAATCAAAAAGATATATAATATCCTGCTGATGATAAAATGGATAGAAATAATCTTTATAATATAAAAAGAACGGACTTGCATTGTATGCAGCTTCTATTGCCCGCCAATGCATACGCTGCCAAGGTTGACTATAGTCAATTTCTACTTTTGTAATCGGACAATTGTGCAAACCATGTTTTTTCACAGGTATCGTCAAAGGCAAAATACCATTGGCCGTTGGTATCAATGCCCTGTTTCTATATGTTTGTTTTACAAAATTTTCACATTTTTCTATCTCCACATCCTCTTTTAGAAGCAAAGACAGATATTCAACGGGTGGCAGATAAGCAGTTGACAGCAATATACTCATCAATCAATACGTCTAATATCAGCACCTATGGCATTCAAGCGTTTGTCAATATCTTGATAGCCACGATCGATTTGTTCAATATTGTGGATGATGCTCTTGCCTTTTGCACTCAAGGCTGCTATCAACAATGCTACACCCGCCCTGATATCAGGAGAAGTCATCACGGTTCCTCGCAATGTATTTTCGTGATTAAGACCAATAACAGTGGCTCTATGTGGATCGCAAAGAATAATTTTTGCACCCATATCTATCAGTTTATCAACAAAGAACAATCTACTTTCAAACATTTTTTGATGTATCAACACGCTACCTTTTGCTTGAATAGCTGTTACCAATGCTATACTGATTAAATCGGGTGTAAATCCCGGCCATGGTGCATCTGCAATAGTCATAATAGAACCGTCCATAAACGATTCTACTTCATAAGTTTGTTGTTCGGGAATAAAGATATCATCTCCATGACGTTCAAGTTTGATTCCCAATCGCTTAAACACATCCGGAATGATTCCTAAATAATCATATCCGACATTTTTGATATTGATTTCAGATTGTGTGAACGCTGCCATACCAATAAAACTACCTATTTCAATCATATCCGGCAACAATCTATGCTCACAACCATGCAATTTTTCTACACCTTCTATTGTCAGCAAATTGGAACCTACGCCGGAAATTTTTGCTCCCATACTATTTAGCATGGTACAAAGTTGATATAAATAAGGCTCACACGCAGCATTGAAAATAGTGGTGGTTCCTTTTGCCAATACAGCCGCCATAACAATGTTGGCAGTTCCTGTCACAGAGGCCTCATCTAACAACATGTAGGTACCTTTCAACTGTTCTGTTTCAACAACATAGGAAGCATTTTGAGCAGAATAAGTGAGTTTTGCTCCTAATTTTTGCAAACCGATAAAATGTGTATCCAAACGTCTTCTTCCGATTTTATCACCACCGGGTGCAGGTGCCACTCCTTTTTTAAAACGCCCCAACATAGGACCTAATATCATTATCGAACCTCGCAAAGCACTGGCCTTTTGATAAAATTCCTTACTCTGCAAATAACTAAAGTCCAAATTGCCGGCCTGAAAACTATATGTATCTTCATTCAATTTTTGAACGTCCACTCCCACCCCTTTTAACAAATCTATCAATCGATTGACATCGTGAATATTGGGAATATTTGATATAGTCACTTTTTCATCGGTCAACAATGTTGCACACAACACTTGCAAAGCTTCGTTTTTGGCACCTTTAGGAACCAATTCGCCCTTCAGCCTATTTCCACCATAAATTTCAAAACTGCTCATATCTTACGCTTAATTTTGCAAAAGTACAATTTTTTCTTTAATCTTTCCGCATTCTAATATATTCCAATGAATATTGATTGCCATAATCATAACAAAAACCTTTTGGCTCAACATTTTCATGCATCACCATGGTAAGTTTTCCCGCTTTTTCATCAAAGATTGTAAATTCTACCCTTTTACCTTGTTTTTTTCGATGTTTTTTAACAATTTTTTTTATATTTTCTACATATTTACTATCAACATCGCTACTTAATACACTTATTTCTATTGTATGCACTTGATCGTTCGCAACGTCTTCCAGCAATTCCATATTCATTATGTCAATATAGTAGTCATTTACATCATCTCCGGATGGCGAAACAAGAACTCCCTTTTCGTTCTTTTTTCCATATCCTAATCTACTTTTTAGGGTAATGCCCACTACAATATTCGGTACACATAAATGCTTATATTTCATACATGTTTCTTTATACATACGGAATTCATGTCCTTCTCCTTCATAGTCTTCTAATTTAAAAACCATGAATTCTTTATTATCATTAGTTGTTCGCAAAGTTGACGAAGTGATAATTCCGGCTATTTTAATAGGATTGGTTTGCATAAATTTCAATCTGGGCAAATATGACAAATCGGATATGCTACCTTTGTAAAATGAATTGATTTCTACATAATAGTCATCTAAAGGATGTCCTGTAATATAGCAACCTAACACCTCTTTTTCCGTTTGCAACTTGTGCAACGAAGTCCATGGATCACAATGCGGAAATTGTATGTCAAAGGTTGCTTGTACATCTTCCACAGCGTCAAACAAGGTTTGTTGATTGCCTAAAGTTTCACGGCGATATTCAACAGCATATTTTATCAATTTTTCTAAAAATGTTGTCTTATCCGTTTCTACAAAAAATTGTGCACGGTGCGTATTGCTAAAACTGTCAAAAGCCCCTGCTTTCACCAAAGATTCCAACATCTTTTTATTGCAACTTTGTGGATTGATGCGTTGGAAGAAGTCTAAAATTGAAGTATATGGACCATGGTTTTGTCTTTCTTTGATGATATCTTCCACAGCACTTGCCCCTACACCTTTTATAGCTGCCAAGCCAAAACGAATTTCTCCTTTTTTGTTAACAGAAAATTGAATACTGGATTCGTTAATATCCGGTCCCAATACCTTAATTTTATTTTTCTTACAGTCTGCCAACAATTTTTTCAACTCATCCATTTTATTTAATTGAGTTGTCAAGTTTGCAGCCATAAATTCCACCGGATAGTGGGCTTTTAGATATGCTGTTTGATACGATACCCAAGAATAGCAAGTAGCATGTGATTTATTGAAGGCATAGGATGCAAATTTTTCCCAGTCAGCCCAAATTTTTTCCAAAATTTTCTGGTCATGACCATTCTGCATTCCTTGTTCCATAAACTTGTCCTTCAATTTCATCATCTTGTCTATCTGTTTCTTTCCCATTGCCTTACGCAATGTATCAGATTCACCTCTGGTAAAATTAGCCAACAGACGTGACAACAACATCACTTGTTCTTGATAGACCGTAATTCCATAGGTATCGCTCAAATATTTCTCCATGATGTCTATATCGTATTTGATAGGCTCTCTGCCTTGTTTACGAGCTATAAACTGCGGAATATAGTCCATGGGTCCCGGACGATACAAAGCATTCATGGCTATCAAGTCTTCAAA
>JAEEGH010002543.1_pt1 | contig 49247 bp, 46 predicted proteins | sample 9134181 | NCBI WGS metagenome assembly JAEEGH01 (sample SAMN16246544, study PRJNA631951) | gut metagenome | biome: gut microbiome; feature: rumen; material: DP-attached | host: Bos | place: Iran: Karaj | collected 2018-10
ACATCACAATTACAGCTGGTTCTAACATGTCTGATGACGATATCGAGAAGGCAGTTAAGGAAGCAGCAGAGTACGAGGCACAGGATAAGAAGCGTAAAGAGGCTGTTGATACTAGAAACGACCTTGAAAGCTTTGTATTCCAGACAAAGAAGGCTTTAGATGAAGTTGGCGATAAGATTGATGCAGCTGACAAGTCTACAGTAGAGGCTGACATTGAAGCAGCTCAGAAGCTTCTTGATCAGTACACAACTCCAGAAGAGATGAGTGATTCTCAGATTGGTGAGCTTAAGGCAGCTCAGGAGAAGCTTACAGAGTCAGCTCAGAAGGTATTTGCAAAGATGTATGAGCAGGCACAGGCAGCTCAGGGCGCAGCTGGTGCAGGTCCAGATATGAGCCAGTTCACAGGCGCAGGTGCTGGAGCAGGAGCTCAGTCAGGCCCAGCAAATGATGACGTCGTAGATGCTGATTTTAAAGAAGTTTAGAATTGAATAATTCATCAGAATTATTCAATTCGTATATGGCAGGATTTTCTGAGTGAAGCGATGAAAATCATGTCTTGCGAAGCAAGATTAAAGAGCACAATTCCTATTTTGTGCTCTTTAACCGTATGTAAAGATAATAGAAGGATTGATAAACAATGGCAGAACAAAAACGTGATTATTATGAGGTTCTTGGTGTTTCCAAGACAGCCACAGATAGTGAGCTTAAAAGTGCATATAGAAAGCTTGCAAAGAAATATCACCCAGATATGAATCCAGGTGATGCAGAGGCTGAAAAGAAATTCAAGGAGGCCTCTGAAGCTTATGCGGTTCTTTCTGACGCCGATAAGAGACGTCAGTATGATCAGTTTGGTCATGCTGCCTTTGAAAATGGCGGTGGCGGTGCCGGAGGATTTGATTTCTCAGGAATGGACTTTGGCGACATTTTCGGTGATATATTTGGAAGCTTCTTCGGTGGTGGAGCTCGTTCTACATCAAATGGACCTATGCGTGGAGCTAATCTTAGAGCAATGGTTCACATTTCCTTTGAAGAGGCTGCTTTCGGCTGCGAAAAGCAAATAGAGATTACCTTAAAGGAAGAATGTGCTGCTTGCCATGGTACAGGTGCAAAGCCAGGTACATCAAAGAAAACATGCTCTAAGTGTGGCGGTAAAGGCCGTGTAATGATGACTTCTCAGTCGCTCTTTGGAATGGTACAGAACGTTACTACATGTCCAGACTGTAAGGGAACAGGAGAGGTGATTGAGACTCCTTGTCCAGATTGTAAAGGAACAGGCTATGTTCCTAGAAAGAAGAAGATTGCTGTATCGATTCCAGCTGGTATTGATAATGGCCAGAGTGTACGTATTCGTGACAAGGGTGAGCCAGGTAGAAATGGTGGACCTAGAGGCGATTTACTTGTAGAAATTATGGTTTCAAGCCATCCAATATTCCAGCGTAGAGACTATGATATTTATTCATCTGCGCCTATTTCCTTTGCACAGGCTGCATTAGGCGGAGAGGTAATTATTGATACTCTTGATGGTAAAGTCTCATATGAGGTAAAGGCTGGTACACAAACTGATACTACAATCAGATTGAAGGGCAAGGGTATACCATCTCTTCGTAATAAAGCAGTTCGAGGAGACCATTATGTAAACCTTGTTGTTCAGGTTCCTACATCTCTTTCAAAGGATGCCAAGGATGCACTTCGTAAATTTGATGAGCTTACTGGAAACACAACAGTAGGTGGCCCAAAATCTGTAAAAGCTGAAAAGAAGAAAAAAGGATTTGCAGATAAAATAAAAGATGCTATAGATGATTTATAAGAGCATAGATAAAGGAGTCTAGATTTTCTAGACTCCTTATTTTTTATAACATATCAGCGTTTACGACTTGGTTACGACCATGCTTCTTTGCATAGTAAAGAGCTTTATCTGCTCTGTCGAGACATGCGTGATAGTTTTCATTGCTATTGTATTTACTGTATCCAAGAGATATAGTCAGTGGACATACATCATTGTTGCCTGATGCAACATCTTGGCGAATATCTTCTGTGATAGTTGCAACTCGTTTTGCGTCACAATCAATAAGTATTAATAGGAATTCCTCGCCACCCCAGCGGATTATGTAATCCTTTGGTGTGATATGCGTTTCCAAACGACTTCCAACATATTTTAAAATGGTATCACCGGACTCATGTCCGTAGGTATCATTAACCTTTTTAAAAAAGTCTATATCGAGAATTACCATGTATATATCCTGTTCAGAATAAAACTTATGAGTATCAGGATTTATAATTTCATTTATCTTGAATCTATTATATAGACCGGTTAATTCATCTGTAACAGAATTGATTTCAAGAGATTTCTTTATCAAATAATGATCTGCATAAGAGTTCTCTAAAATAATCTGCAATAAACATACGCCAACATATACTGGCAATGCCAGAGTAATCATCATTTCAAAGTGGGCATAGTGTATAAACAAATTTGAGATGATAATATTTGCAAATACTAAGCCATGATAGAAAGCATGGTGTACAAAGGGCATCGCAAGACCAATGGTTAGGAAGGCGAAATGCATTATTATAAATCCTTCCCTCACAAAATCCCTGTTCTCTAGATGATAAACTGCCCAAATTGTGGCCCACATAGCGGCGTGGGGCATTAAGTAGTACAACCATATGGCATTTTTATATGTTTTTATTCTAGGATTTAAATAAAGGAATAAAACAAGTGGAATCAAAATAGAAATTCTTGGGATAAGAGTTTCTATGGCGAATCTCCCGTATAATTGACAGTCTGTGAAAAAATATGATAGTTCACATAGTGCAATGATAACTGCACAATATCCGCTGACTAATTTGTAATATTCAAATTTTGATTGATAAAAATCATTTCGTTGTTCTTTAGTAATCTTCTTAGTAATCATGTTAACATTATACAGTGCTTCTTCATTTCATTCAATCATAGATATTGTAATTTTTTAGACGAATGTTGCATTTGTTGTATTTCCCATTTTTTCTTTTTTCTTTCGGTAGATTTTCCGGATACATTCACCTTGTCATCACTTAAAAATATTAGATTGTCATCATAAGTTAGAGCAAACAAAGGAGGCGAAACTTATGGGGCAAATTCAGAAAGTATTTAATAGATATGAAAAGAAGTTCTTAATTGATGAAGAAACCTTCAAGGATTTTAAGAAGGAACTTGATGAATACATGATAGAAGACGAATATGGATTGCATACCATTAGAAATATCTATTATGACACGGTAGATGATGAGTTAATTAGAACTTCTATTGAGGGACCTAAGTATAAAGAAAAGTTTCGTGTTCGATGCTACGGAAAACCAACCTATGACAGTATGTGCTTTTTAGAGATAAAGAAAAAATACAAGGGATTGGTTAATAAGAGACGTGTTGCAATCCCAATGGAGGAAGCAGAACAATATTTAATACATGGAATCATGCCATCAAATCCAAATCAAATATTTAAAGAAATCGATTATTTCTTCAATCATTATTCCCTGGAACCCAAAAGATATATTGCCTATGACAGACTTGCAATGTATGGAAGAGAGGATTCGGAATTTCGAGTAACCTTTGATATAAACATTAGAAGCAGAGATTATAATTTGACTCTATATAGTGACGAGGATAATGAATACCTACTTGAACAAGGAACAAGATTGATGGAAGTTAAAATATCAGATGCAATTCCACTTTGGTTTGTAAAGCTGTTATCAAAATATAAAATATATCCAACCTCATTTTCAAAGTATGGAAATTTTTATAAAAGGCAACTAAAGGAAGCTTAAAATCTAACATTTACTAAATTTGGTATTAGAAGAAAAGGAGTGCAATTCATATGGAAACAGTATTATCGGCGTTAATTTCATCAACAGGTGACACAACCTTGACTACAGCAGAGGCATTAATATATGCGGTACTGGCTGGCGGCTTAGGCCTTATAATTTCATTAACATATATAAAAACAGGTAGAACTTCAAAAAATTTCGCTAGAACATTGATAATTCTTCCTATGCTGGTATGCGTTGTCATGCTTGCTGTAAATGGTAACTTTGGAACAAGTCTTGCAGTTGTAGGGGCATTCTCTTTAGTAAGATTTAGATCCTTGCAGGGAAGCTCTCGAGACATTGGATTCATATTCTTTGCTATGACTGTAGGTATTGTATGTGCCATTGGAGAATTGTCATTGGCTATAATTATTACCTTTGTTATAAGTGTTATCCATTTTATTTTATATATGACAAAATATGCCTCTGCTTCTGTAGATGAAAAGGATTTGCGCATTACTATTCCTGAGAATTTAGATTATTATGATATATTCGATGACATTTTTAACAAGTATACATCAGAGTATAAACAAATTGCCGTAAGGACTACTAATATGGGCTCTATGTATGAGATTAATTATAGAGTAAAAATAATTGATGAAAAGTTAGAGAAAAGCTTTATAGATGAAATTAGAATGCGTAATGGAAATTTAACTGTTATCTGTGGACGATGTGATGTAAACGAAGCAGAGGAGTTGTAATTATGAAGAAAAAAGTCTTTTTAATATTATTGGCGCTTACAATAATTGGAGGAGCCGTGGCTTGTAAATCTTTTGTTGAAGCTGCAAAAAGCAATGATAGCACTACAGTTGCTCAATCAGAAGAAGTTTCTGCAGAATCGGAATACGAAGCTTTAACAATAAAGACTGATTGGGATTCTATGGCAGATGTTATTTTTACAGATGAAGGTATGACAATAAATGGCGAAGGCTGTACAGATGAGGATGGTGTTTTATACATTACAGAAGGTGGTGAATACACCTTAACCGGTACCAGTACCGCTTGCTCTATAGTAGTTAATACAGATGAAAATGTTAAGCTTGTTTTAAATGGAGTGGACTTAACTAGTGTAAATGGACCTGTTATTTATGGTCAGCAGGTCAAAAATTTATATATAGAATTGGCAGATGGTACAACAAATACATTAACCGATAGTGAAAGCTATGCCATTGATAGCTCAACTGGAGAAGAAATAGGCAAAGGAACTATTTCGTCTGAGGATGACATCATTATACTTGGTACAGGAACATTGAATGTTTATGGAAATCATGGACATGGTATTGTTTCAGATGACAAATTATACATAGAAGATGGAATAATCAATATAACAACAACAGCTACTGATGGACTTCATGCCAATGATTTAATCTCAATAGATGGAGGAACTATAAGTATAGATGCTGCAAGCGACATCATGGAAAGTGAAGATGCCCTTATAATTAACAACGGAACTATTATAGGTACCAGCCAGGATGAGGGAATAGAATCGAAAAATACAATTTCTATTAACGGAGGCTCCATTGATATTTCTGTAACTGATGATGGTTTAAATGCAACAACTTCAATTGAAATTAATGATGGTACTATTAATATTGAGACAGATACAGGTGATGGAATTGACTGCAATGGCAACTATGAGGGCTGCATAACTATAAATGGTGGCTATGTCTATGTGAAGGGTGGAAATTCTCCTGAGGGAGCAATAGACGCTGATAACGCAAGCGTCATAATTAATGGTGGTAAGGTAATTGCAATTGGAGATGCCAACAGTCCGATATCCGAAGAAAGTCAGCAGGTTAGTATAATATATGGTAGCTTTAATGCTAATGAAACTATTACAATAACAGATTCAGAAGGAAATACAGTATTTGAATATACACCAGAGGTATCTGGCTCCACAATGATTATTTCAGCAGCTGAATTGGTAGTGGGTGAAACCTATACCATATATGCTAATGGAAGCCAGCAAGAGACAGTTACTGCAGACTCTACAGTTGTAGAAGCAGGAGGCTCTGCTAGTGGTATGGGCGGTATGCAAGGTGGCAAAGGTGGTAGATTTGGCGGCCAAGGAATGCTAAATGAACAGATGCCTGATGGGCAGATGCAAAATCAAGGTTCTCGACCAAATTTCCAAGAGAATCAACAATAGATATTAGAGCTTTATACTTGAAAAAAAATATTTTTGGTATAGAATTATTTAGGACTGCATTTAGCAGTCCTAATTCTGTATGTAAATTTTTAATGAGAGGAAATATAAATGAGCAAAGTAAGAACACGTTTTGCACCATCACCAACAGGTAGAATGCATGTAGGAAATCTTCGTACAGCACTTTATGCTTACTTAGTAGCTAAGCATGAGAATGGAGATTTTCTTCTTAGAATAGAGGATACTGATCAGGAGAGACAGGTAGAGGGCGCAGTAGAAATTATCTACAGAACTCTTGCAGCAACAGGTCTTATTCATGATGAAGGTCCAGACAAGGATAAGGGCTGTGGTCCTTATGTTCAGTCTGAGCGTCAGGCACAGGGCATTTATTTAGAGTATGCAAAGCAGCTTATCGAAAAGGGCGAAGCATACTATTGCTTCTGTGATGATGAGCGTCTTGCTGAGTGCAAGCAGGTTATCGGAGATAAGGAAATCCATATTTATGACAAGCATTGTCTTAACCTTTCAAAGGAAGAGGTAGAGGCAAATCTTGCAGCTGGCAAGCCATATGTTATCCGTCAGAATAACCCTCGTACAGGCACAACTACATTCGTAGATGAGCTTTATGGAGAAATCACTGTAGATAATGCAGAGCTTGATGATATGATTCTCATCAAGTCAGATGGATATCCAACATACAACTTTGCTAATGTAGTAGATGATCACCTTATGGGAATTACACACGTTGTTCGTGGTAATGAATACATTTCTTCATCTCCAAAGTACAATCGTCTTTACGAAGCATTTGGCTGGGAAGTACCAAAGTACATCCACTGTCCACTTATCACAAATGAAGAGCACCAGAAGCTTTCTAAGCGTTCAGGACATTCTTCATACGAAGATTTAATTGACCAGGGCTTCCTTACAGAGGCAGTTGTAAACTTTGTAGCATTACTTGGTTGGTCTCCAGAAAACGACAATGAGATTTTCTCACTTGAGGAGCTTGTTAAGGAATTCGATTACCACCGTATTTCAAAGTCACCTGCTGTATTTGATATCACAAAGCTTAAGTGGATGAATGGCGAATACATGAAGGCTATGGACTTTGATAAGTTCTATGAGATGGCAGAGCCTTATCTTAAGGAATACATCAAGGGCGATTACGACCTTAAGAAGATTGCTAAAATGGTACAGACTCGTATAGAAATCTTCCCAGATATCAAGGATCACGTTGATTTCTTTGATGCAGTACCTGAGTATGACAGCGCAATGTATACTCATAAGAAAATGAAAACAAATGAAGAATCATCACTTGCTGTATTAAAAGAGCTTTTACCAGTTCTTGAGGCACAGGATGATTATTCAAATGATGCTTTATATGCACTTCTTTCTGGATTTGCATCAGAGCATGAATACAAAAATGGTTATGTTCTTTGGCCAGTACGTACAGCTGTTTCTGGAAAGCAGATGACTCCTGGTGGAGCAACAGAACTTATGGAAATTCTTGGCAAAGAAGAATCTATTAAGCGAATTAAAGCAGCTATAGAAAAATTATCTTAAATTAGGTTGGGGAACCTAAGACTTTATTACAGATAGGCGAGTTAGGAGGTTTATGACTTTTAATGACTCGCAATTAATGGCTATTAATCACATAGAAGGTCCGTGTTTGGTTGTGGCAGGTCCCGGTAGTGGGAAGACTGCTGTTATTACTAAGCGGGTCTCTAATTTGATAAGGTCTGGTGTCCCAGCAAGCGAAATACTTGTAATAACTTTTACAAAAGCAGCAGCTATTGAAATGAAGGAACGTTTCAAAAGGGCATCAGATGGAAATCATTCTGTAACCTTTGGAACGTTCCATTCTTTATTTTGGGGCATTTTACAAAAGGAATGTGGATATAAAACTAGCGATATTGTTATGGGCGCCTACAGAGACAATATCATAAGAGAGGCCATGGAATTGGCTTATTTGGATAAAGATGATTTAGCTTTAGTTAATGGTGTGGCCTCAGCGATTTCTGTTTTTGGCAATGGAGTACAATCAATAGAAGAGTTCGAACCGGAGATGTTGGATAAAACTTCTTTTGCGCTTGTTTACAATAATTATTGTAAATTAAAAACTAAATATAAGGTTGTTGATTTTGATGATATGTTGTCTAAAGCCTATGAGCTGTTCATGGCCCGCAAGGATGTTCTAAGTAAATGGCAGAATCGATTTTCCTACTATTTAGTAGATGAGATGCAGGATATGAACGACCTTCAATTTAAGCTTATCAAAATGCTTTCAGACAGAACAAAAAACATTTTCTGCGTTGGAGATGATGATCAGTCAATTTATGGTTTTAGAGGGGCTAATCCTAGAATAATGAGTGATTTTGTAAGTAACTATGAGGACACCAAGAGGGTTCTATTAAACTATAATTACAGGAACCCATCTAACATAGTTACAAGTGGTCAAAAACTGATAGGAGCCAACGAAAATCGATTCTCAAAAGATATTATTGCCACAAATGAAGAAGGGCAGATAAATATTTCAAATCATTTGGATGAAATTGCAGAGGCAGAATTTATATGCCAAGCTATAATGGCTGAAAAGGAAAAAGGGGTTCCTTTGGAGGAAATCAGTATTCTATTTAGAAATCATACGGATGTGAAATTTTTGGTTAATAAACTTATAGAACATGAAATACCTTTTTACATGAAGGAGAGTTTGGTTAATTACTATTCCCACTTCATTATCCAGGACATAGAAGCTTATTTTCAAATTGCTATAGGAAACTCCACTAGAGCCAGGCTTCTTAGAATAATCAATCGCCCAAATAGATTTTTGCATAGAGCAGCACTTGATAATGGCAGTACCATTGATGCTTTAAAACGCTTTTATCAAAATAATCCAGCAAAATTTGGTGTAATTGAAGCAATGTGGGCAGACTTGATTTTGATATCAAAAATGACACCTTTTGCGGCATTAAATTATATAAGAAAAGTAATAGGCTATGATAATTTTCTGAGGCAAGAAGCTCTAAGAAATAATGCTGAATATGAGGAGTACAATGAAATTCTTGAATTTTTGGCAGAGCTTTTAAAGGATTGCAAAAATATCAAACAGGCAATTGATAAAATCAACATGATGCGATATAAAATCGATTTTGAAAATAAAAACAAATGTGTAGATAAAAACAATAAAGTTGGCCTATTAACCTTACATTCTAGTAAGGGATTAGAGTTTCATACTGTATTTATTATTTCTGCTAATGAGGGGATTATTCCTTCAAATAAGGCTGAGACCAAAGATGAGTTAGAGGGAGAGAGAAGACTGTTTTATGTAGGGATAACTAGAACAAAACGAAATTTATTTATCACCTATACAAATAAAAAAAATCGGGACAAGTCCCGATTTTTAGATGAAATGAAAATAGAAGATTACTCAATGCCGTCTTCTTCGCAGATTTCGTCGAACTTTGCAGCGACAGCTTCGTATTCTTCATCAGACTGAATATTGTCAAGGGATGGTGCACCAGTTTCATCCTCGAAATAACGATAGATGTAAACTTCGCCATCCTGATTTGGCTCGCCACTTTCATCAAGTGGAAGCAAAACAATATAATCCTGATCGTTCAAATCGAAGATAGTGAGGATTTCACATGTAACCTCAGAACCATCATCTAAATTTAAAGTGACAACAACGTCATCATCCTCATTGTCAACTGGGAATACCTGATTCTCGTCCATTTTTATACTCCTTCAACATAATTATTTGTTTAAGACATGTCCTTATGATATAATGCATCAGGAATTATGTCTAGTGTATTTCGGGATTTTATATATATAAATACACTTTTTTAGAGAAATGGGGCACAAAATGAAGGTTATAAAGGGAGATTTTGGAGATTTTGGACCAAGGATAAAGGGAAAAGATACTGTTATTTTTACACTATCCATTGGCGCATCTACTGAAATAGCATCTATAGAACTATTTGATAAGGCAACTAAGAAACGCATTCAAGAAATTAACTTATCTAAAGAGTTTTCCGTAGGACGAGTTTTTTCTGTGGAAGTCAGCGGTATTTCACCTGATGAAGTATGTTATTTAATAAAAGAAGACGGAACTGAGTACGTAGACCCTTTTGCAACTTCAATTGTAGGTAGAGATAAATGGGCAGACGTTAGTGCCCGTTCAAAGAATAAATTTCAGGTTTACGGTGGTATTACGAATATCCAAAAGCAATGGAAGGATACTCCTGTAAATATTGAGCCTACTGATATGGTTTTATATAAATTACATATGAGAGGCTTTACATATGGCTTCGGCATGTCTGAAGCCAAGGCTGGTACATATAAGGGTGTTATTTCAAAGCTCAATTACCTTAAGGAAATGGGCGTTACCTCGATAGAAATTATGCCTATTTATGATTTTGAAGAGCTTTTTATTGAGAATAAAATAAATATTTCTAAAAATGGCCACAGGGTAAATACGCCTGAGTTTATTAATAAAATAAATTATTGGGGATTTGGCGAGGCTAATTATTTTGCACCAAAGGCTTCTTACTTTGGGGGTGAGAATAATTGTCTCGAAGGAATTCGTTCTATGATTTCTTCTATTCACAAGGCTGGAATGGAAGTTATTATGGAGATGTCGTTTTCAAATGAAACATCTGATGATTGTGTTTTGGAATGCTTGAAATATTATGTTCAGTATTACCACATAGATGGTTTCCATTTGATTGGCTGTACAGCGCCAATAAAACGCATTGCATCAGAGCCTTATCTTGCTGACACAAAAATATTCTATGAGTTCATTCCTGAAGAAATTTTATGTAGTGAGAGCGGCAAAAAGCATTTGTTTATTTACAATGATTCATTCATGAATGTTACACGCCAAATTCAAAATCATATGAATGGAAGCATGGTTCAGTTTGCTAATCATATGCGCAGACAGAATCAGGCTTATGGATTTGTCAATTATATGGCAAATGTAAATGGATTTTCTCTATGGGATTCCTACTCATATGGTGAGAAACACAACGTAGATAATGGTGAAGACAATAGAGATGGCACAAACAATAACTATTCCTTTAATTATGGATTAGAGGGTAAAACAAATAATAAAACTATTAATGCAAATAGATTTAGACAGATGCGTAATGCATTTGCAGCTTTGTTCCTGTCCCAGAGTGTGCCACTTATTGTTGCGGCTGATGAGATGGCTGCCAGTCACTTAGGTAATAATAATCCATATTGTCAGGATAATAAAATTGGATATACCGTTTTTTCAAAGACAAAAAATAAAACAACTTTACAGAAATTTGTAAAGCAATTAGTTGAGTTCAGAAAGAACCATAAATGCCTTAGACCAGAGCATCCATTTTTAATGAATGATTATAAGCATTTGGGATTGCCAGATATGTCTTTCCACGGCTCAGAGCCATGGATGATGTCTATTGGTGAAGAACAAAAGGCGCTTGGGGTTTTATACAACGGCGCTTATGTTGGCGAGAAAGAAGAAGTATTTGTTTGCTATAACTATCATTATGATGATGTAAGCATGGCACTGCCTCTATTATCGCCAGGAAAACGATGGCGAATTTGCTTTAATACAGCGGACTATAATGATAAAAGTGATTTCAAGCCAAAACCTATACATGATCAACAGACTATTTTGGTTCCTGGAAATTCAATTAGTGTGCTAGTGGGTGTAAAGGTGGACAAGAAATAATATTCAGGAGTTATACATTGAAGGCTATAAAACATTTTATGACAATTACCCACCACAGACATTTGGTAATGAAGGGTTGCTTTGCAGTGGGACTTTATTGGCAAGGGTTAGTTCATGATTTATCAAAATATTCTCCAGTTGAATTTTTGGTGGGAGCCAAATACTTTCAGGGAGATAGGAGCCCTAACGATGCTGAGCGTAGGGACAAAGGCGTTTCTCTGGCATGGCTTCACCATAAAGGCAGAAACAAACATCATTTGGAATATTGGATAGATTACGATTTGACAGGTACACAGCAGCTTACTGGTACATTAATGCCTGTAAAGTATGTGGTTGAGATGTATTGCGACAGAGTCGCAGCTTGCAAGGTATATCTAAAAGAAAAATATACAGATTCAAGTGCCCTTGATTATTTTATGAAGGGTAAAAGCAAGTATATGATGCACCCACAGTCATCTGATCTTCTTGAAGAGATGCTGGTGTATTTATCATTGCACGGCGAGAAAGCTACAAATCAATATATTCGCAAGGAAATATTACACAATAAAAAATAATGCTAGGAGAAATAATGATGGAGAAAGAGAGAAAAGTTCTATACTCTGGTATGCAGGCTACAGGCAAGCTTACCATTGGAAATTATATAGGAGCACTTAAAAACTGGGTTAATTTACATGAGGATTATGACTGCTTTTTTGGAGTAATGGATTTACATTCTTTGACAGTTAGACAGAATCCTACAGAGTTCAGACAAAATGCCAGAAGAATCTATACACAGTATGTTGCAGCTGGACTTGATCCTAAGAAAAACTGCATTTACTTTCAGTCACATGTATCAGCTCATGCTGAGCTTGGTTGGATTTTAGATTGCTTTACATACATGGGCGAGCTTAATCGTATGACTCAGTTCAAGGACAAATCAGCTAAGCATGCAGATAACATTAATGCGGGATTATTTACATATCCAGCTCTTATGGCAGCTGATATTTTACTTTATCAGGCTGACTTAGTGCCAATTGGTGCAGATCAAAAGCAGCACTTAGAGATTTGCAGAGACGTAGCAGAGCGTTTCAATAATATCTATGGCGATGTATTTACAATTCCAGAGGGATATTTCCCAAAGGCAGGAGCTAGAATTATGTCTCTTGCAGAGCCAACCAAAAAGATGTCAAAATCTGACGAAAATGTTAATGCAACTATTTATTTGGTTGATGATAGAGATACTATTATTCGCAAATTTAAAAAGGCAGTTACTGATTCTGATGCAGAGGTTCGTTATGATGTAGAAAACAAACCAGGCGTTTCAAACCTTATGGAAATCTACGGTGTTGTAACTAACAAAACAATGGATGAGGTTGCAAAAGAGTTTGAAGGCAAGGGCTATGGTGATTTCAAGCTTGCTGTAGGTGAGGCGGTTGCAGATATGCTTGATCCATTCCACAAACGTTGCGCTGAACTAGAGCAGGACAAAACATATATTAATGAGTGCATCAAGGAAAATGCTGAGAAGGCCTCATATTTTGCAAACAAAACTTTACGCAAGGTTCACAAAAAGCTTGGCCTTACAGAAAGAATTAGATAAAGATATTTACAATCAAGACAGGAGTATGTTATTATTACTCCTGTCTTTTTTCTATATAAATTCAATTATTTCCCAAGGAGTTTAATTGTATAGTATTGTAAATACCGCTACCGTTTTTGGTATCGATTCAAAAATTATATCTGTTGAAGCAGATATATCTGAAGGTATGCCTATTTTTGAGATGGTAGGCTATCTATCTTCTGAGGTGAAGGAGGCAAAGGAAAGAGTTCGTTCTGCCCTTAAAAATGAAGGGTATGCACTTCCTGTAAAGCGTATCACCGTCAATTTATCACCTGCTAGCATTAGAAAAACAGGAGCAGGTTTCGATTTGCCCATTGCTGTGGCAATTTTATCGGCAATAGGCGCAATTTCCACCGACAAGCTGGAAAATATATGCATGGTAGGAGAAATCTCCTTAGATGGCAAAATACAGCCTATAAACGGTGTATTATCCATGGTGACCGAAGCGAAAAAGCAGAAAATGGAAATTGTTATTGTTCCAAAAGAGAATTTAGTTGAAGCAAGGCTGATTTCTGGTATTACCACAATAGGTGTAGAAAAGCTTTCTCAAGTAATTGAAATCATAAATGAGGGAGTCTTTAAAATGGAAGAAGAGCCTGTAATTAATGAAAAATTGCCTATTGAGGCGGAGCATGACTTTTCCATGATTAATGGCCAACAGGCCCTTAGACGAGCTTGTGAGGTGGCAATTTCTGGAATGCATAACATGTTAATGGTTGGACCACCAGGGGCTGGAAAATCAATGATGGCAAAGTGCATCCCATCGATACTTCCACCGATGGATACAGACGAGCAAATGGAAATCTCAAAAATTTACTCAGTCGCGGGCAAATTCGATGAGAGAAAGGGTTTAATTAAAAATAGACCCTTTAGAAGTCCTCATCACACAATTTCCCCTCAAGGCTTAGTTGGGGGTGGGCAGTACCCAAAACCTGGAGAAATATCCTTGGCTCATAGTGGAATATTATTTTTAGATGAGCTTACTGAATTTAACAAGGCCACATTAGAAATACTTAGACAGCCAATGGAAGACAAGCAGGTTAATATAGCTAGGGCAACAGGAAGCTTTACCTTCCCAGCTGATTTCGTTTTGATTGCCGCTATGAATCCTTGCTCCTGTGGATATTATCCAGATTTAAATAGATGTCATTGTACAAGGCAATCCATTCAGAGGTATCTAGCTAAAATATCTCAGCCATTGCTTGATAGAATTGATATTTGCGCTGAAGCGCCAACCTTAAATTTTGCACAGGTTTCCAAGAAAAATCAAAATGAAAGTTCAGCAGATATTAGAAAGAGGGTTATTGAATGTCATAAAAAGCAATCAGCAAGATTCCGTGACTATGAATTTAAATTTAATAGTCAAATTCCGGGAAGCTTAATGGATAAATTTTGTCATTTGGATGAAGTAGAAACAAAATTCATGGAAGAGATGTATGAAAAATATGCTCTAACTGCTCGAACCTATCACAAGGTTCTTAGGGTAGCAAGAACCATTGCGGATATGGATAACCAGGAAAAAATACAGATTATTCATCTAAGAGAAGCCCTGATATATCGTGGACTTGATAAAAAATATTGGGAGGTGGCAATTTGAGACATCCTCTAGTTTATCAATATTGGTTTTTATCAAACGAAGAGATTAGCTACGGCAAGAAAAGTAAACTTCTTGAGTATTATGGAAATTCTTATAATATTTTTGAAGCTGATAAAAAGGAGTTGCTTAGCAGTAATCTTTTGACAGCATCCGAAATAGATGCCTTTCTAGAAAAACGTTCTAATTGTGACATAGATAGGAATTATGATGAATTCTTGCGAACTGGATTTTCTTATTTCACAAAGGAGGCGGAAGGATATCCAGAGAAGCTTATTAATTTATACGATAGTGTATATGGATTTTACTATAATGGTAAATTACCAGATTTCAAAAATAGTGTAGCCATTGTTGGGGCCCGAAGATGCAGTGCCTATGGTAAAAAAGTTGCCATGGAATTAAGCAAAAGACTGGCTCAGGATGGATATACTATTATCAGCGGAATGGCCCGAGGGATAGATACTTATGCTCATAGAGGTTGCCTAGATGGTGGAGGTAAAACTGTTGCAGTTTTAGGTAGTGGCTGTGATGTGATTTATCCATCTGAAAACTATTTATTATATGAAGAGATAGTTAAAAATGGAGCTGTTATTTCCGAATATCAAATGGGGACAGCTCCTATACCAGCAAATTTTCCTAGACGAAATAGGATAGTGTCAGCTCTGTCAGATATAGTGATTGTAATTGAGGCCAGAGAAAAGTCAGGCTCCTTAATTACAGCTGATTTGGCCCTAGAGCAGGGTAAGGATATTTATGTGGTTCCCGGTAGAATTGGTGACTCTTTAAGCATGGGCTGTAACAAATTAATATCCCAAGGAGCTGGCATAATCTATTCTGTTGATTCCTTTTTGCAGGAGATTGGCGAGAGATATGGAAAAACTGTTGTAAATCAAAAGCCAAATAAAATAGAAGTTAAAATGGATCCTACAGAACGAAAGGTTTATGGGTTAATAGACTATTATCCTAAAAATTTGTCTACTCTTTTAGAGGAAACCAAAATGGACCATTTAGCCCTGCTTTCAACTATATATTCCCTTGAAAAAAAGGAGCTTATTTGTGAAGTAATGAAGAATAATTATGTGAAATTCAAATGAAATTTTTGTAAATTGTTACCTCAATAAATAAAATTCACCTTGAAAATAGAAAATTTATGTTGTATAGTGAGTACCGATTTCATTTTATTAGTGAAGCTATAAGAAAATACTTATTTGTATAAGGAGCATAGTGTTAATGGCAAAAAATCTTGTTATTGTGGAGTCTCCAGCTAAGGTTCATACCATCAAAAAGTTTTTAGGAAGCAATTATGAAGTAATGGCTTCCCAGGGACATGTGCGTGATATGCCTAAGAGTCAGCTTGGATTTGACCCAGAAAATGATTTTGAACCTAAATATATTACTATCAGAGGAAAGGGGGAACTTTTGGCAGCTCTTCGTAAAGAAGTAAAGAAAGCTGACAAAATATTCCTCGCAACTGATCCCGACCGTGAGGGAGAAGCTATTTCATGGCATCTTACTCACGCTCTTAACTTACAAGATAAAAAGGTATATCGTATTACCTTTAATGAAATTACCAAAACAGCTGTCAAAAATTCGTTAAAGAATCCACGTGAAATCGATATGGATTTGGTTGATGCCCAGCAAGCTAGACGTATGCTTGACAGAATGGTTGGTTATAAGATTTCTCCACTTTTGTGGGTAAAGGTTAAAAGAGGCTTGTCAGCTGGTCGAGTTCAATCTGTTGCACTTCGTATTATTTGTGACAGAGAAAAGGAAATAGAGCAGTTCATTCCTCAAGAGTACTATACTTTAGATGTATTATTAGATGCTGCAGGTGCTAAAAAGCCTATTGTAGCAAAATATTATGGCGATAAAACTGGAAAGAAAGATATTTCAGATAAAGCCAGCTTAGATAAGATTATGGCCGAACTTAAAGGAGCAGATTTTTCTATTGCTTCTATTAAGAAGGGTACCCGCGAGAAAAAGGCACCACTTCCTTTTACAACCTCAACAATGCAACAGGAAGCATCAAAGGCTTTGAATTTTTCAATTCAAAAGACAATGAGTGTTGCTCAGCAGTTGTATGAAGGTGTTAGTGTAAAGGGACATGGTACAATTGGTTTGATTACATATCTTCGTACTGATTCTACTCGTGTTTCAGATGAAGCTAGAGCTAATGCAGAAGCATTTATTTCAAGCAATTATGGCGAGAATTATTTGTCAGCACCAGTGGCTAGCTCAAAAAAGAATTCTGGCAAGGTTCAGGATGCTCACGAAGCTATCAGACCTGCAAATATTGAGTTAATACCATCAGAAATAAAAGATAGTCTTACAAGAGATCAGTTTAGACTTTACCAATTGGTGTGGAAACGCTTTGTAGCAAGTCAAATGGCAAATGCTATTTATGACACAGTTTCTTTAAATGTTCAGGCAAAGGACCATGTGTTTACTGCATCAGATTCATCTATTAATTTTGATGGATTTATGATGATTTATACTTCTGCAGATGATGAGACAGAAGCAAAGACACATCCTTTGGCAAAGCTTACTGAGGATACTAAGCTTCAGTTTAACAGCTTTGATGAGAAGCAGCACTTTACACAGCCAGCACCACACTTTACAGAAGCTTCTCTTGTAAAAACATTAGAGGAGCTTGGCATTGGCCGTCCAAGTACATATTCACCTACAATAACGACACTTTTAAAGCGTCACTATATCACAAAAGAAGCAAAGAATCTTTTTGTAACAGAATTAGGTGAAGTAGTTAATTCAATTATGGTGGAGTCATTCCCAATAATTGTTGATGACAAATTTACAGCTAATTTAGAGCTTTTACTTGATGGAGTAGAAGAAGGCTCAGTTGAATGGAAATCTGTTGTTAGAAATTTCTATCCAGATTTGGAAAAGGCAGTTAAGGTTGCCGAGGAAGAACTTGCTAAGGTTGAAATCCAGGATGAAGTTACAGATGTTATCTGTGAAGAATGCGGACGAAACATGGTTATCAAGTTTGGACCTCATGGTAAATTCTTAGCTTGCCCTGGCTTCCCAGAGTGTAGAAATACAAAGCCATTCCTTGAGAAGATAGGTGTTCCATGTCCTAAATGTGGTGGTGATGTTGTCATTAGAAAGTCTCAAAAGGGCAGAAAATTCTTTGGCTGTGCAAACCATCCAGAATGCGACTTTATCAGTTGGTCAAAGCCAACTACAGAAAAGTGCCCTAAGTGTGGTACTTACATGGTTGAAAAAGGCAACAAACTTGTTTGTGCCAATGATGATTGTAGATTTGTGCAGAGTGTAAATAAAGATTCGGATAAATAATTAAGTCAATTGTGAAAACAAAAAGAATAGTCTGAATTTGATTGCAATTTGCATGAATCGATGATATAATTTGTACAAATTTACTCATGGAAGAGTAAATAGGGGAATGTTGTGTATGAGGAGTTTGATAATTTTGTTTTAATTTCAGGAGGATATAAATTTAATGAGTGTACAGTTATTAGACAAGACAAGAAAGATTGGAAAGCTTCTTCATAACAATAATTCTTCAAAGGTTGTATTTAATGATATTTGTTCAGTATTAACTGATATTTTGGATTCATCTGTACTTGTTATTTCTAAGAAGGGTAAGGTTCTTGGACTTTCTCATTTGCCAAACACAACAGAAATCGGCGAGCTTATTGTAGATGAGGTTGGTGGATTCATCGATCCACTTCTCAACGAGAGATTACTTTCAATCCTTTCTACAAAAGAAAACGTTAATCTTAAGACACTTGGTTTTGAAAAGTCAGATATTGATTTATATTCTGCAATTATTGCTCCTATTGATATTGCTGGCGAGCGTCTTGGTACATTATTTGTATATAGATTTGACAAGCAGTACGATATTGATGACATTATCCTTACAGAATATGGTACAACAGTTGTTGGACTTGAAATGATGCGTTCTGTAAATGAGGAATCAGCTGAAGAGAATCGTAAGCTTCAGGTTGTAAAGAGTGCTATTTCAACACTTTCTTATTCAGAGTTAGAAGCTATCATTCATATCTTTGATGAATTAGATGGTAACGAAGGGGTGTTGGTTGCTTCAAAAATTGCCGATAGAGTAGGTATAACAAGATCAGTTATTGTTAATGCTCTACGTAAATTTGAATCAGCAGGCGTAATTGAATCACGTTCTTCAGGTATGAAGGGAACTTACATCAAGGTTCTTAATGACGTTGTATTTGAGGAGCTTGAGGAGATCAAGAAAAACAAATAAATGGATTTGTGTTTTAAAAGGACTTAGGGCAGCTTAAGTCCTTTTTGTTTACCATTTTTTATTTATTTTGTAGCACATTATTTTTCATAACTTGTACACATTATTCAAGTATGATTGATGTATTAACAGATAAATGCGACTATAATGATAATTGATACTACTTATAGTAGGCAATATATTTAGTTTACACTATATAATGTAAAAAATACTTTGAATTTTAGACAATTTAACTTATAATTAAAAGTAATCTAGGAGGAGTGTAATTATGCTAAGTTCAGATGCCTTTGGTTATGTTAACTTATTGGATAATACAGCCGATGTTAGCTGGCGTAGACAATCTCTTATACTGAACAACATGGCTAACGATGATACCCCTGGCTACAAGAGAAAAGATATCGAGTTTGAAAGTGTACTTAAGAAGGAATTAATGGGGACTCATCAAAGAACGTTAGATAAAGCAGTGGACGTTCTAGATAATGATGGTAATCAGGTAAAAGGAATAGAATACACTGATTATGAGAATTTCTCATATAGACTTGATGGGAATAATGTTGATATGGATACCGAAAACGTAGAGCTTGCTTCAGAACAGATTCGTTATCAAGCACTTACTACAAGTATGAAAAACGAGTTTTCTAGATTTAAATCTGTTTTGACCTAATTGCTATTATTTTATAGGAGGTATTGATATGGGATTATTCCAACCTTTTGATATTGCGGCTTCTGGTATGACTGCCCAGAGATTCCGTATGGATATTATCGCTGAGAACATAGCTAATGTTAGCACTACTCGTACTGAAAATGGTGGACCTTACCGTCGTAAAATAGTTACTTTCCAAGAAAAGCAGCTTAATGCAGGGCTACCAAATTTTAGAAATGTTTTAAAGGATACAACCAATAAATATTATGGCAATGGTGTTAAGGTTTCTAAAGTATCAGAGGATATGGAGACTGATTTTATCATGACCTATGATCCATCACATCCTGATGCTGACGAAAACGGATATGTTAGATATCCAAATGTAAATACTGTTACTGAAATGACAAACCTTATAGATGCAAGCCGTTCTTATGAGGCAAATGTTACAGCGTTCCAGGCTATTAAGTCTATGGCAACTTCTGGAATATCTGTAGGTCAGGGATGATTCTAGTAGCAGGGGGGAGTTATAAATGGATATTAATACAATTCAGAGCTTGTATGGTACAACTCCAGTCAAAACCACAGAAAGCAAGGTTAATCCTCAAGAAGGATTTCAGAGCATGCTTAGTTCTGTAATGGCATTACTTGATGATACTAATCAAGCAGTGAAAACAGCTAATAAAGAGCAGGTAGCATTTCAGCTTGGTGAGACTGATAACACTCATGATTTGATGATTGCTGAGCAAAAGGCTAATATTGCATTACAATACACAGTAGCAATAAGAGATAGAGTTCTAGAAGCATATCAGCAGATAATGCAGATGCAAATATAGCGTAATCTTGGCTTCGCCAAGGTTACGCTCAAAAAGTGCCACATCCGCGTAGCGGATTATAATGGCACTTGTTCCTTAGCGGAGTAGGTGCAAAGCACCGAGAGAAGGACCAAGAGAAGCACCGTGAGAAAAGGACCACACAGGGGAGGAGAAATATGCCGGAACAGATTCAAGCTCTTTTGAATAAGATATTGGAATGGTGGCGTAAATTTACAAGGCGGCAGCAGATATTGATTGTTTCAATAACTGCTGTTGTTATTGTGTCTTTCATAATATTAGGGGTAGTTATTACCAGACCTACTATGATTCAGCTTGTGAATTGTAATGGGGATGGAGTACAAGCCGCTTCTGTTAAAACGATTCTTGATGAAAATGGCATTGCCTACGAAACTAGTCAAGATGGATTCATTTTCTACATTAATGAAAAGGATGAAGCCGAGGCAAATATATTGCTAGGCTCTAATTCAATTCCTAGTTCTGGATATTCCATAAATGATGCGATAGATGGTAGCTTTTCTACCACTGAAGCTGACAAACAAAAGAAATACAAATTATACTTAGAGGAAAAGTTTTCTACAATAATAGAAAGCTTATCGATGGTTACAACTGCTGAGGTAACACTTAACTTGCCTGATGAGGATGGCACATTGATTTCTCACCAGGAGCCTGGTTGGGCATCAGTAATGCTTACTTTATCAGAGCCTATGAGTGAAGAAGCAGTAGCTGGATTGGCACAATATCTTGCAACCAATTTAGGTAATGAGAATTGCGATAACATTACCATTATGGACACAGATGGCAATCTATTGTTCCCAGGCCCATCCTACGACACAGTTGCAGGACAGGCTTCTGTTAATCAGGACGTAAGAGAAAAAGCAAAAAATGAAATTGCACAAAGAGTACAGACGGTTCTTGAAGGAACAAATCTATATGACACTGTATCTGTTGGCGTAAACCTTTCAATGAATTTCGATGAAAATAGTTGGGTATCCTATGACTATTCCATTGATGAGGGGCGTACTGAAGGTTATTTGGATTGGGAATCAGGCTCTAGCTCAAATTCTACTGGTGGTAATGGTGGCGTACCAGGAACAGATTCTAATGACGAAGATACAACATATGTTATGGAGGATAATTCTGTTACAGAGAGCTCTACTGAAGAATTTGAAAGAGATTATTTGCCTGACGAAACAATCACTACTCATAAGGATGAAATTGGAAAGAGAAGCTTAGAGGATTCATCTATTTCTGTTACATGTCGTACTTATGCTATCTATAATGAAGATCAGATGGAAAAGGACGGAACCTTAGATGAGGCTGGACAGACCTTTGATGAATTTGTAAAGGCAAATTCTGATCCAGTTCAGATGGAGGTTACTGATGATATTGTTGAAGTCGTTGCAAGAGCAACGGGATTTCCAACAACTAGCGTCAAAATTGTAGCCTATGAGATTCCAATGTTCCAATATTCAGAGGGCTCAGGAATCCAGATTACAGATATTTTACAAATTGTTCTTGCGTTTCTTATCTTTGCGATGCTTGGATTCGTTGTATTTAGAAGTCTCAAGACAGAGGAAGAAGAACCTGTGGAGCAGGAACTTACAATTGATGATCTTATTGCTTCTACCGCCCAAGAAGAGGAAGAGGAGGAGCTGGAAGATATCGGCTATACGGAGAAATCCGAGGCCCGCATACTAATCGAAAAGTTTGTAGACGAGAAGCCGGAGGCAGTCGCTCAACTTTTACGAAATTGGCTAAACGAGGATTGGGGATAAGGTTATGGCAGCAGAAGAGCTTAATGGCGTACAAAAAGCCGCAATACTTTTAATTGCCTTAGGTCCTGAGAAGTCTTCTCAGATTTTCAAACATCTCAAGGAAGAGGAAATAGAAGAGCTTACCCTTGAGATTGCGAATACGAGAAGTATTTCTCCTGCACTCAAGGAAGAGGTAATCGAAGAATTTTATCAGGTTTGTCTCGCACAACAGTACATTGCAGAAGGTGGTATTGGCTACGCCAAGGAACTTTTGGAAAAAGCACTTGGCGACGACAGAGCCCAGGATGTTATTACAAAACTTACAGCATCACTACAGGTTCGTCCATTCGAATTTATTCGAAAGACAGAGCCTTCTCAGGTGCTAAACTTCATTCAGGAGGAGCATCCACAGACCATAGCGATGATTTTGTCTTATTTATCAGCTGGACAGGCATCACTTATCATTGGAGCATTGCCACCTGAAAAGCAGGCAGATGTAGCAAGAAGAATTGCATTGATGGATAGAACCAGTCCTGAGGTTATTAAAGAGGTTGAGCGAGTTCTTGAAAGAAAGCTTTCATCGCTTATTAACCAGGATTACACTATTGCCGGTGGTGTTGATGCAGTAGTAAATATTTTAAATACAGTAGACCGTGGTACAGAAAAACGTATTATGGAGTCTTTGGAAATCGAAGAGCCAGAGCTTGCAGAAGAAATCAGAAAGAAGATGTTCGTATTCGAAGATATTCTTCTTCTGGACGACAGAGCTATTCAGCGTGTGCTTAGAGATGTTGACAACTCAGATCTTGGAGTTGCACTTAAGGGAGCTAATGAAGAGGTTCAAGCTGCAATCTTCAAGAACCTTTCTTCTCGTCTTGCATCTATGATTAAGGAAGACATGGAATTCATGGGCCCTGTACGTATGAAGGATGTTGAAGAAGCACAGCAGAAGATTGTAGGTATTATTAGAAAGCTTGAAGATTCTGCAGAAATTGTAATTTCAAGAGGAGGTTCAGATGAGCTCGTTGTCTAGTAAAAATGTCATCTATGGTTTTATGGTGGCTCCTAATTTGCCAGATGAAGATGGGGAGATAGATGAGGTTGTAATAGACCACAATGCCTTGGCAAAAGAACTGATACTCAAGCAGGAAGAGGCTTATAAGGCCAAACTTTTGGATGAAGAACGTGAGCGTAGATTAGCTCAAATGAGAGAAGCTGGAGAGGATGTTCCTGAGGGCATGGATGTTGATGAGTTCCTAGGACTTGCTGATACTATTATGCAGCAACAGGCTGAACCTGAAGTAACAGTTGATACAGAAGCTATTATTGCTGAGGCTCAAGCACATGCAGATCAAATAATCGCTGATGCCAACGCTCAGGCAGAGGAAATATTAAATGCCGCTCAGTTGAATGCTGATGCTATGAAAAATCTTGCTAGGCAAGACGGCGAAAAAGAAGGCTACAACGAGGGTACACAAAGGGCGGCAATGGAATTGCAGGAGTCACAAAGACAAATGCAGGAGGAAATTGAACGTATTCAAAATGAATTTAGGGCAAGACAAATTGAAATAGAGCATGAAATGGTTGAAATGTGTTTGCCAGTATTCGAAAAAGTTTTTGCTGCTGAATTAAGCGGACGTAAAGAGGTTATATATCATTTGCTGGATAATTGCATAATGAAACTTGAACGTACAGGCCAAATGCAAATTAAGGTAAATGAAGCCAATGCAGAATATATAAAAGGGAAAAAGGAAGAAATACAAGGTAAAGTGGGGGCAGAGGTTACACTTGATATAATAGCAGACCCACTTTTGAATGAGAGTCAGTGCATTATAGAAACAGATGGTGGTATTTTTGACTGTAGTATAGATACAGAACTCGAAGGCTTAATTAGAGAGATTAGAGCTCTAAGTTAATTGGGGCATTAGGAGGCAAATTGGACCAGAGTTTATTAATGCAGCTTACTGAGAAGGACTATTTTAAATCTCTCGGCAAGGTGGTAAAGGTAGTCGGATTAACAATTGAATCAGTGGGACCTGAGGCTAAGCTACGTGATTTGTGTGAAATCATAGTAGAAGGCTCAGATCAAAGGATTAAAGCAGAGGTTGTCGGATTTAAAGATAAACGTCTGCTTTTGATGCCTTATGAGAATGTTGAAGGAATAGGCGTTGGTTGCATGGTTGAAAACACTGGCCATCCTTTGGGAATCCATGTAGGAAATGAATTGCTTGGACATTTGGTAGATGGACTTGGTATGCCATCTGATATTGATGATTTAGATGCATTTCATGAACTGCCAGAGTATCCAGCAGAGGCAGACCCACCTGATCCGATGGCTAGAGTAATTATAAAAGAGCCTCTTTCTCTGGGAGTAAAGGCGGTGGACGGTCTTATTACTGTAGGAAAAGGTCAAAGAATTGGAATTTTTGCAGGCTCAGGTGTTGGAAAATCAACATTGATGGGTATGTTTGCTAGAAATACAAAGGCTCAAATTAACGTTATCGCATTGATTGGCGAGCGTGGCCGTGAGGTTAGAGAGTTCGTTGAAAACGATTTAGGAGAGGAAGGTATGGCACGTTCTGTGGTTGTTTGTGCAACCTCTGACAAGCCTGCTTTAATCCGAAAAAAAGCAGCTCTTACGGCTACGGCTATTGCAGAATATTTTAGAGATCAGGGTAAAGATGTGCTGCTGATGATGGACTCATTAACCCGTTTTTCTATGGCACAAAGAGAAATTGGTCTGGCATCTGGGGAGCCACCAGTAACTAGAGGATATCCACCTTCTGTATACTCAGAGATGCCTAGACTTCTAGAAAGAGCAGGAAATGCTGCAGTAGGTTCCATCACTGGCCTTTATACTGTACTTGTTGATGGTGATGATTTTAATGAGCCTATTACTGATACAGCCCGTTCCATTCTTGATGGACATATTGTCCTTAATAGAAAACTGGCACAAAAGAATCATTACCCTGCGATTGATGTTTTGCAGTCTATTTCCAGAGTTATGTCTGCAGTGGCAACTCCAGAGCACAAGTCTATTGCAGGAAAGCTAAAAAATGTTTTGGCAACTTATCAGGAAGCAGAAGATTTGATAAATATCGGAGCCTATAAAAATGGGTCAAATAAATCCATTGATTATGCTATTCAAAAAATAGATGCTGTTAATGCGTTTTTGCTGCAGGAAACTCATGCTAAGTTTGAATATGATGAAATCTTAGAAGAAATGGCGGCAATATTTGCTGATTAGAGGTGATTTGTTATGGCAAAATTTGTTTATCGAATGCAAAACATTCTTGAATTAAAAAAGAAAATTGAAGAGCAGGAAAAAGCGAATTTTGGTATGGCAACAGCCAGATATAATGAAGAGCAGCAAAAACTTAGAGACATAATGATTAAACAGGCTGGCTATGAGAGACAGCTTAGAGAATTAACTGTAGGTGATATTGATATAAAGGAAATCAAAACCTGTAAAAGCGCCATAGCATCTATGAAGGTTGCACTAAGAGCTCAGATGATAGAGGTGTCAAAGGCCCAAAAGGCTATGGAAAATGCTCGAAAGAAATTAAATGCCGTTATGATGGAAAGAAAGATGCATGAAAAGCTTAGAGAGCATGCTTTTGAAGAGTTTTTAGATGAAATAGATAGGGAAGAAAGCAAGATTACAGACGAGTTAGTTAGTTACACTTACTTTAATACAGAAAATGAGAGGGAATAGTTATGGCAGATGTAGCAGAAGTTCAAGACAATGTAAACGCTGGCGGTGAGAGCGCAACAGAAGATAAGAAAGCGGCAAAAAAAGCTGCAAAGGAAGCCAAGAAGGCTGAGAAAAAGGCTAAAAAAGAGGCAAAAAAGAATGGCGAGGCAGTTGAGGATGATGAGGAGTCTTTAGGTATTGGCGGACACATTATTATGGCCGTTGTAGTACTCCTTATTATTCTTATTTGGCTTGTTATTTTTGCGTTCTTGGTAAAGATGGATGTTGGCGGATTTGGATCAACAGTGCTGTTCCCTGTCCTTAAGGACGTGCCATATGTAAACCGAATTTTACCAGGAATAGAGGAGTATATTCCAGAGGAGCCAGATGAGTATTCTCAGTACGCAACAGTGGAAGATGCTGTGGCTAGAATCAAAGAGCTTGAAGTGGAAGTAGAGGAATTGAAGGCCACAGGTAATCAAAATAGCGATTATATTGCAGAGCTTGAGGCTGCTGCGGCTGAGCTTGCTGAATATAAAGCTAATGAAGCTGCCTTTGAAGAAACTAAAGAAAAATTTTATGAAGAGGTTGTTTTTTCCGACGAGGCACCCGATATAAATGAATATAAGACTTATTATGAGTCAATCGACCCTGAAAATGCAGAAGCTATTTACAAACAAGTTGTTTCTCAATTGGAGATTGACGAAGAAATTGCTGATTACGTAAAAGTATACTCCAGCATGAAAGCCAAAAATGCAGCTGCCATATTTGACACTATGACAGATGATTTTGATTTGGTTTGTGAGATTCTTTCAGGTATGGACGCAAGTACCCGAGCAGATATTTTAGCTGCAATGGATACAGAAAATGCAGCAATCATTACGAAAATGATGGAGCCATAGCTCATATAAGTTCTTATAGCAGCTTGAAAACAGAATAAGTGAAAGGAGGAATTACATGACAAGTAGCAATGTTTCAAATTTGCTGGTTCAGGTAAGCAGAGTTGAGGTTGCAAGTGTTAGTGAGAAAGCTAATGTTTCAACTGACAAGACCTTATTTGAAAACACATTGAAAAACGTTGCTGGTTCAGGGACTCCAGTAGAAGTAGCGAAAGGCGAAAATAACAAGCCAAAGCTTGAAGATAAACCTTTTGAACCTACTGCTAAAGCAAAAGCTGATTCTATAAAACCAGAAGATGCTAAGACTTTAGACCGTGAAGACCTTCAAGAGAAGGTGATGGCGGCTGGTGAAGAAATTAAGGAAGTCATAGAGGACGAACTTGATGTCACCACCGAAGAGTTAGAGCAAGCTATGCAAAACCTTGGATTTACAATATTAGATTTGTTTAATCCACAGAATTTGGCACAGCTTGTTGTTGAACTTACGGGAGAGACCGATTCAGTAAATTTGTTGATGGATGAGAGTTTCAAAAATGTTCTTGATGAAGTTACTCAGATTACTAATCAGCTATTTGATGACTTGAATATTTCTTTTGAGAATTTAAAGGAAATTCAGCCTTTAGATATTAAGCCAGAAGAAATAGTTATTCCTAAAGAAGAGCCTAAGATTGAAATTCCAGTTGAGGTTTTAGAGCAAGAAGCTGAAACAACCCAGGAAGTAGTTGATTACGTTCCAGTGGAAAAGCAGCAGATTCTTACAGAAGCTAATATTCAAAATCAGGAAATGCCAAAACAACCTGAAGAGATTAAGGTTATGGAGGATGTTACACCTGTTGAAGAAAGCACTGTAGAAAGCAAACCTCAGCTTGAGAACGACAATGATAATTCAAAAAACGAATTTGACTTTTCGCAGGAAAAAACAGGAGCACAAGCTCCAAAGCTAAATCATGAAAAAGCCAATTTGAATGAGGGTGTTAATTTCTTTGGGCCACAGCCACAGCTTACATTTACTCCGACACAGCAGGTAGTTACACTTCCTACTGGAGAAAGTGTTAGAGCTGAAAGTATTGTTCAACAGCTTGTGGAGCAGGCAAAGGTTATGACCGATACCGAATCTACAACAATGGAGTTAACACTTAATCCTGAAGGTTTAGGAAAAATCTTTATGGAAGTTACTCAAAAAGGAGATGAAATTACTGCAAAAATATTTACAGAAAATGATGCAGTAAAGCAAGCTCTTGAAAATCAAATGGCAAACCTCAGATTGGAGCTAAATCAAAATTCCGCAAAGGTTACTTCAATCGAAGTTTCAGTTGGAACTCACGAATTTGAAAGAAATCTTGAACAGAACGCTCAAGACGAAAGCAGACGCGACGACCAAATGAGGAAAGAAGCTCCAAGACGTAATACTAGAATTGATCTAAACAATTTAGATGAGTTAACAGGAATGATGTCTGACGAAGATATGTTGATAGCTCAGATGATGATGGAAAATGGAAATACCTTAGATTTCCAGGCTTAGATCAAAGGAGGATTTTGATGGATAATTTAATTGGTAGTGTTGTTAACGGCGTTTATACAAAAACGGATGCCTCTAACGAGTTAACAAAAGCTAACAATAATGTCAGTACATCGAAAACGGAAGCTAAAAAGGATAATGGCTACAGTCAGGAAATGTTTTTAAAGCTCCTGGTGGCAGAAATGCAGCATCAGGATCCAATGGAACCAACTGATAATAGTCAATATGTAGCACAGCTTGCATCATTCACACAGATACAGGCAATACAAGCCGTTCAAGATGACATGGCAGATATGCAGGCCAATTCACTTGTAGGTAAATTCGTAGCACTTACAGATGAAAATCAAGAAATTCATGGCCGTGTAGATTATGTTAGAACAGATGATGACGGACAGATTTGGGCATCAGTAAACAACAAAGAATATGAGATAGACAAGATTACTTCAGTAGTTAATGAGAGTTACTACAATGCAGTTTCTATTGCTGATACATTCATTACAACACTTGAAAAGCTTCCAGGAATTGAACAGCTTTCATTGGGAGATTTGGATAAAGTCAAATATGCAGTTGACTTATACAATTCTATGGATGACTACAGTAGAAGCTTCGTAAATACAGCTTATGAAGATTATCTTAAAAAGCTGGTTAGCAAAATGGGAGATTTAGAAAAGGTCAAAGAGGAGGCAGATACGGAACAAAAAGCCGCATCTCAAGCTACTGCAGAAAACTCAGGAGCAGCAGCTACAGATTCAACTGAAGCTAGTACAGAGACTACAGAAAGCTCAGATGAATCAGAAGAAACTGAAGAAGCAGCAGCTGAGGCAGTAGAGGACGATGGCCAGTAGGAGGGTAATATGAGCAATTTAAATATTAATCCAAATTTCACCTCCATCGAAAGGGTAGCTGGGACCTATCTAAATCCAGCGGCTGAGTCAAAGCCACTTGGTACACTTAATGGAGCATCTTTTGAAGATATATTTAAGCAAAAGCTTCAGGCAACTTCTGAGCTTAAGTTTTCAAAGCATGCAACACAAAGACTTGATGATAGAAATATTGAACTGACAGAAGAGCAGTCTCAAAGATTATCAGAAGGTGTACAAAAAGCTTCGGCTAAAGGAATTACTGATTCTCTCGTGTTAGTTGATACATTGGCGTTTATAGTTAATGTTCCTAACCAAACTGTAGTTACGGCTATGGATCAGACTGAATCAGATGAAAACATTTTTACAAATATTGACGGTGCTGTTATAGTTTAGCTGGACCTTATGGAAGCTAATGTCACTGACTGACAGATGTGACAAAACAGCCACCTCAATTGTCATTTTATTGAGGAGGTCATTCATTATGATGAGATCACTTTTCTCTGGTGTAGCAGGTCTAAAAACTCACCAGACAAAGATGGATGTTATTGGTAATAACATTGCAAACGTTAACACTGTTGCGTTTAAATCATCGGCAACCACTTTTTCTGATATCATGTATCAGACCACTCAGCAGGCTTCATCTGCCACAGAAAATCGTGGTGGTACTAATGCTAAGCAAATCGGTCTTGGTGTAACAAATGGTGCAACAAAGGTATCTATTACATCAGCTGGTGCTGCACAGTCTACAGGTGACGCCCTTGATATCAGACTTACAGATGCAAATTCAACAAATTTCTTTATAGTCAGCAATGGCTCTGAAAACGTATTTACAAGAGCTGGTTCATTCTACATTGATGGTAATGGTAACCTTGCAATGACTACAACAGGTTATCTTGTAATGGGATGGCAGGTTGACCCCAACGATCCAGCTAATGTACTTAAGGATACAGTTTCAGCTCTTAGAATTATGAAGACTGAGAATCTTACAAGTGCACCAGAAGCAACAACAATGGCTAATTTTAGTGGTGTAATTGATAAGAATGATAGCCAGTTTAATTCTACTAACGGTTATGTTCGCTCTTTCACCTTCTATGATAGCTTAGGTTATTCATATACAGCAAAGTTTGCTATTAAGCTAGAGGATGGTACTGATGGAAAATATACTGTAGAGCTTACAAGTATTACAGATTCAAATAATCAGGATATTTTGGCTAAATACATAAGCGGTGGCGGAAACTATTCTGATATCTTTGGTACACAGACAGCAAAGGACTATTCCTTGGTAGATGGCTACACAGTTAGCAATCAAGGAACTGGTACTTCATTAATAATTACAGATGGAACAACTGATTATACCTACAACGAGACATATACAGATGCTTCAGGTGTGACTTATAACAATGTATTCGTAGGTAATGATGCGGATTCAACAGTTCTTACACTAGCAGCCGTTTGCGGATACCAAAGTAGTACTCCTGTAAATGCTGTTGCTGCAGGTACAGATAATTCAAAGCTTGCCATTACAACAACATCATATGCTCTTAAATTTGATACACAAGAAGGTACATTGACTTATGCTGGAACACAAGGCCAGACACAGCTTACAATGAATTCTTCTCTATTGGGACCTAGTGATGAGAAGGCAGCTATTTCTAATATTACAATCGATTTTTCACAGTTATTAAATTACGATAACGGTGGAACATCAACTGCAGTAGCAAATAGAGGTATTCCTGATGGTTCTTCAATGAAGGGCGAAGGTAAAAAGTTAGGTACAATGACAGGTCTTTCTGTTAATGGTAACGGTAAGATATATGGTTCTTATAGCAATGGTAATACCGTTCTCTTAGGTCAGATTGCAGTTGCACAGTTTGCAAATGCTTCAGGTCTTGAGGAAATGGGTGATAACTGCTACAAGACAACACTTAACTCAGGTGAATTTGATGGAATAGGAATCGAGATTTCAGCTGATGGATCTTCTATGAATACTGGACAGCTTGAAATGGCGAACGTTGATTTGTCAAGCGAGTTTACTGATATGATTACTACACAGCGTGGTTTCCAGGCTAATTCACGTATTATTACAGTTTCAGATACTATGCTTGAGGAACTTATCAATCTGAAGAGATAATAATCGCTGAACAAAATTGGAAGAATTATTTAAAATCCTGTAGCTATCAAGCTCTTAGGGGCACTTTTGCGAAACATTTTAGTTGAGCAAAGTGATTCTAAGGCTTGAGAGCGTAACAGGATTTTTTATATTTTTGGTAAAATTCTAAAAATTTTGTGAAAATTCTATATATAGTATATAGGACATGAAAAAAACACAATAATATGGGATGATTTTACTGAATAAAGTAGACAATAATTGGTAAATCTAGTAAAATAATCACAAAAGTATTTACCGTGTATTTCTATACAATAACTCGATAAAAGGGTGGTGAGAGTACTTTGGATATAGCGTCTCTGTTCGGTTTATTGCTTGGTGTTGTAATGGTAGTTTTCGGTATCGTTTCATCAGGTGGTGTAGCCGCAATGGCAAATTTCATAGATGTTCCATCAGTTATTATCACCATTGGTGGTTCTTTGTCTTCATGTATAGCATGTAATAAAATGCCTGACTTTACTCGAGGACTTAAAGGCTTTGGCCTTGCGTTAAAAGAACCTGCTATCGGAAATGCGGCTGATACTATTGGTAACATCATTAATCTTGCCAATATCTCTCGAAAAGAAGGTATTCTTGCCCTTGAAGAAGCTGCACATAGTATAGAAGATGAATTCTTAAAAAAAGGAATTAACTTAGTAGTTGATGGTACTGATCCAGAACTTGTTAGAGCCATTCTTGAAACAGACATGAGCTGTCTCGAGGATAGACATAAAGTTGTTATTAACTTCTGGTCTAAATGGGGTGAAATGGGACCTGCCTGGGGAATGATCGGAACACTGGTTGGACTTGTAAACATGCTTCAGAACTTGGAGGATGCATCTACAATCGGACCTAACATGGCGGTTGCCTTACTGACCACTCTTTACGGCTCTTTGATTGCCAACTGGCTTACTGGTCCTATCGGTACCAAGCTAGGTGTCGATAACAACCTAGAAATCATGATGAAGAGTATTACTGTGGAGGGCCTGTTGTCTATTCAAGCAGGTGAAAACCCACGTGTTATAGAAGAAAAGCTTAAATCATTCCTTCCACCATCAGCTAGAGAAGGCATCGGTGGAGATAGCGGAGGAGGTGAAGGCTAATGGCAAAGAAGCAAAAGCAAGAAGAAGCTCCTGCTGGGTCTCCTGCCTGGATGGCCACTTTCTCCGACTTGATGAACTTGCTACTTTGCCTCTTCGTTTTGCTTTTCTCAATGAGTAGTACGGATACAGAAAAGTTTCAAGAAGTTATAGCTAGTATTCAGTCTAGTTTTAGTATTTTTTCTTCAGGCGGATCTTCAATTGGTGAAGGTCAGATGATTTCATCCGGAATCAGTCAGCTTGAAATGTTTGATGATTATTTTAATAGCGTTCACGATGGCGATGATGAGCAATATGAAAAAGAAGGTTCTAGCGATAGTGAAAGCGAGGGAGATCTTTCTCAGGATGGAGCATCTACGGAGCAACAAACCAGCTCTAGTGATATTTCTGTAGAAGAAGCGGTTGAGGCCTTGGAGGAGGCTGGTGCGTCTGAAAGCGAAACAATTGCAGAACAAATCGAACAGAAGCTTTTGGAGTACGGACTCCAGGATCAGGTCGAAGTGGATTTTAACGCAGAGTATGTAATGATCACAATTAACGGAGCTTTGCTTTTTGATTCAGGAAAAGCAGAACTTACAGATGAAGCCCTTGAAATTGTTGATAATTTAGCAAAGGTTCTTGAGGAGTACAATGAAAACATAATTGAGATTGAGGGACATACAGACAATGTTCCAATGTCATCTGGCACTTATGAAAACAACGATGTTTTGTCTATGTATAGAGCACTATACGTGGCAGATAGAATTAGAGAAGTCACCAACTTAAATCCAGCATATATTAAATCGGCTGGTAGAGGTGAGTATGTCCCAATAGCAGATAATAGTACTGCAGAGGGAAGAGCCCGTAATCGTAGGGTTGAGATTAAGGTTTACAACAAGTATTCATCTGATTTAACAGAGTAGAAAGGATTGCCTTATGAAAAAGAATTTGATTACAGTCGTAATACTAGCACTAGTTGTGGTAAATCTTGTTCTTACAGCGATTCTTACAATTTCTATCGTACCTGAAACACAAAAGGCAAACGAGTTAATTACAAAAGTATGCTCGGCGATTGATTTGGATTTACGGGCAGGAGATACGGCTGGTTCATTAGCAATTAAGGTTGAAAATATGGTCGACTATGCAGTAAATGGTGGTGAGACCATGACAATAAACTTAGCAGATAGTGGCGATGGCAGCTTGCATTACGCGGTTCTTGGAGTTTCGTTATCTCTAGATAGCACAAATGAAGATTTTGCTAAATTTGGTGATGGCGCAGGTAACCTTGATACATACGATAACGTAATAAGCGATACTATTAAAACAGAGGTTGCTAAACACACTATCGAAGATATGCGAAATGATGAAGAGGGTGTAAAGGAAGATATTTTGGAAGCATTACAGACTTTATTCCAATCAGCCTTTGTTGTTAGAGTTAACTTCTCTAGTGCAACATATCAATAAATGCATATTTTTCTGAAAGAAAAATTATGCTGTGAGCCCCCATTGCGGATCAATCTTTTAATGGGCGGACTTCATTGTTAAAAAAAGGGAAATAAGGTGGTGGTTTTACTTGGGTGATGTCCTTTCTCAAAACGAAATAGATAATTTGCTTAATGCTTTGACTAGTGGTGAGTTGGATGCTGACGAAATCAAAAACACCAAGGAAAGGCCTGTAAAGAATTACGATTTTGCTAGACCTTCAAAGTTCTCAAAGGAGCATCTTCGTACGCTAGAAATTATTTTTGAGCATTATGGAAGATTGCTTTCAACAAACCTTCCGATTTTCCTAAGAAAAAACATTCAGGTAGAAGTAATGAATTCGGAAGCTGTTACCTATATGGAGTTTTCAAATTCACTTTCAAATCCTGTACTTTTAGGCATAGTTGATTTTGCCCCTCTAGAGGGAAACACAATTGTAGAAATGGCCTCTAACCTGGGTTTTGCTATGGTTGATAGAATGTTAGGCGGCGTAGGCGAACCCCTTGACAAAGTTAGAGATTTCTCTGAAATTGAGCTTTTAATAATTGAGAGAGTAATGACGTCTTGTATTGATTTACTTAGAGAACCTTGGGAAAACGTAGTAGATTTACATCCTAGACTCGAAAGAATTGAAACAAACTCTCAATTTGCTCAGATTATTTCACCATCAGAAATGATTGCTATTGTTACCCTTAATATCAAAATAGGTGATGTTGAGGGACTTATGAATATTTGTCTACCTTTTATTACTTTAGATCCAGTTATGGACAAATTGAACACAAAGTTCTGGTATAGTAGTCAAAAGGAGAAAACCGGCGAGAGCTATTCAGATGCTGTAGAAGCGTTGATTAACCACGCAAAGATACCTATAAAAGCGGTTTTAGGAAATAGCACTATTACCGTGGCTGATTTCTCTCAGCTACAGGTTGGTGATATAGTACGACTTAATACAAAGGTCGACGAAGAACTGGATGTTTTTGTGGGCGATATTAAGAAGTTCTCAGCCCTTCCAGGCGCTTCAGGAAAGGATTACGCAGTTAGAGTGACACAAATCATAAGGGAGGAGCAGTAGAATGGGCGATGGTGTATTATCACAGGATGAGATAAATGCACTACTTAGCGGAGGCATTCCAGACGCACCCTCTGATGGAGGTGGCGGCGGAGCCGCTGGCGGAGAACTTTCTAGTCAAGAGATAGATACTATTGGCGAGGTTGCCAATATCAGTATGGGTAGCGCAGCTACCACATTGTTCTCTCTTGTTAACAAAAAGGTTGAAATTTCTACTCCAGTAGTTACTGAAACCAATTGGAATGATTTAGCATCCGGATATGATAAATCCTGTGTCGTTGTTAGAATCGGTTACACCAAGGGCTTAGATGGTAGTAACATTCTTGTTTTAAAAGAAGATGATGTAAAGGTTATCACCGATCTTATGATGGGCGGTGATGGAACCAATATAGATGGCGAAATTACAGACTTGCATCTATCAGCTATTTCAGAAGCTATGAACCAGATGATGGGTGCTAGTGCAACTTCATTATCATCTATGCTTAGCAAGATGGTTGATATTTCACCACCTACGGCAACCCTTACAGATTTAACTCAAATTGAGCCAGGTGATATTGATGAATTCTTAAAAGACAATTTCGTTAGAATTGCTTTTAAAATGGAAATAGGCGATTTGGTCAATAGTGAGATGATGCAATTGTATCCAATCTCACTGGCCAAGGAGATGTGCGAAGCAGTACTTAACACAATGGAAGCCGACAACAATTCTTCTGTTGATGATGGTGTGGCAGAATCAGCGCCACCACCAGCACCAGAACCGGCACCAGCTGCAGCTGCACCGCCTCCACAGATGGCACCACCACCAGCTGGTATGCCACAGATGGATCCAAGCATGATGCAAGGACAGCCAATGATGGCTCCTTACATGTATGCACCGCCACCACAAGTCAACGTTCAACCGGCACAATTTACGCCGTTTGGACCAGGTTTTTCAGCGCAGTTCGCGCAGGAAAACATAGACTTAATTCTTGACGTACCACTGGAAGTTACAGTAGAATTAGGTCGTACAAACAAAACAATCCAAGACATTTTGGATTTTGCTCCAGGTACCATCATCGAGCTAAATAAAATAGCCGGTGAACCAATAGATGTACTTGTAAATGGCAAGTATGTGGCAAAAGGCGAGGTAGTAGTTATCGAAGAGTCTTTTGGTGTACGTATAACAGAAATCATCAAAGAATAAACAATATATTTAAGGAGATGAAAACATGGCAAAAAACATTTTAATTTGTGACGACGCTGCTTTTATGAGAATGATGATCAAGGATATCCTCACAAAGAACGGTTACAATGTAGTAGGAGAAGCAGAAAACGGTAAAATCGCTGTTGACAAGTATGCAGAGCTTTCTCCAGACCTTGTTCTTCTTGACATCACTATGCCTGAGATGGACGGTATTGGTGCGTTAAAGGCTATCAAAGAAAAGGATCCTAATGCATGCGTTATCATGTGTTCTGCTATGGGCCAGCAGGCAATGGTTATCGAAGCCATCCAGTCAGGTGCAAAGGACTTTATCGTTAAACCATTCCAGGCTGAGAGAGTTCTTGAAGCTGTAAAGAAGGTTATCGGATAAATTATGCTTATCCTTTCTTCGGCGGGCGATAGTTTCTTTCAACTATTGTTTATGCTAATAGTTTTTGTAGGGATTTTGGCTTTAACATACTATGTAACCAAATGGATTGCAGGGTATCAAAAGGTTCAGGGGCTTAACAAAAATCTTGAAATAGTTGAGGCTATCAGAATTACAAATAATAAGTTCGTCCAGATTGTTCGTGCTGGAGAAAACAGATATTTTGTAATAGCAGTTGGCAAAGATGAAGTCAATTTGCTAGGGGAGCTTTCTTCAGAAGACTTGAAAGAGATTTCTAGTCAGGATACAGAGGATTTAAAGCCACCGGTTGATTTTAAATCCATTCTGGACAAGTTAAAGAAGAATAGTTAATAATACGGGCTGGATGTTGTTATGAAAAAATTTCAGAAGGTGTATGTAATTTGTAGCTTACTATTTGCAGCTACTGTTATTTGTTACACCCTTTTTGTAGGCACAATTACTGCCTATGCAAATGAATATAATTATGATACAGAGTACGATACAGAGTATGGGGCCACCAATCAAGATTATGGAGCAACAGAGAATGCGCCCAATGCCTCAGATGAGACTGTAGGAGGAAGGGGATTTACCCTGACATTCGATGGAGAGGATGGTAATTTTACGGCCACCCTTAGAATGCTTCTCATTCTTACGATTATTGCGTTATCTCCATCAATTCTCATCATGCTTACGTCCTTTACGAGGTGTGTTATAGTTTTACACTTTGTACGCGCTGCTGTAGGAACTAATACAGCGCCACCGAATCAAGTGTTGATTGGTTTGGCGTTGTTTTTAACATTATTCATTATGTCTCCTGTTTTTACACAGATTAAAACAGAGGCAATTGATCCTTTCGATGCTGGTGAAATTACTCAAGAAGAAGCCATAGATGCAGCAATTGGTCCTCTTAGAGAGTTTATGTATGGCCAGACACAGACAAAGGATTTGAATCTATTTTGTGATATTGCTGGGGTTACATACGAAAATTATGAGGATGTAGCCTTTACAATATTAGTTCCAAGCTTCATTTTATCTGAGCTTAGAACAGCATTTATAATTGGATTTTTGATTTATATTCCATTTATTGTTATTGATATGGTGGTCGCATCAGTACTTATGTCCATGGGTATGATGATGTTGCCGCCTACAACTATTTCGCTTCCTTTCAAGATGCTACTTTTTATTTTAGTTGATGGTTGGGATTTAGTTATTGGAGGTTTAGTAAAAACGTTTTACTGATTATCCAGGGTAGGAGAGAAAAGTTATGACTGAGGGGCAGGTATTAGATATCATTAGAGATTCTATTTATACACTTCTTATGGTTGCTTTACCACTTTTATTGGTTTCGCTATGTATTGGTTTGGCAATCAGTATATTTCAAACTGTTACATCAATTCAGGAACAGACACTTACCTTTATTCCTAAAATAGTCGGCGTTTTTACTGCACTTATTATTGTTGGTCCATGGATGCTTTCGGTACTGACTGAGTATATTAACAAGTTATGGGCAAATTTTAGTGTATATTTGGGCTGAATAAATGTTTAGTGTTGACTTTACCTTACAAAATTTTGAATACTTCTTGTTAATCCTTACTCGCATATCCATGTTTGTAGTGGTGGCACCATTTTTTAATACCCGTAATACTCCAGCAATGGCTAAAATCGGCTTTTCAGCTATAGTATCCTTGATGTTGTATTTTGTGGTTGATTTTAGTGCCCTAAATTATTCTACAGTTGTTGGGTATGCTTTTTTAGTTATTAGAGAAGCAATTACCGGGCTGCTTATAGGATTTTCCACTTATTGCTGTACATTTATTATCCAACTGGCAGGCCATATGATAGATATGAATATTGGTTTATCAATGGCTCAAGAGTTTGATCCTTCAATCGGCTCAGAGACATCAGTATCTGGTTTGTTATATAACCAGTTTATAATGATTCTACTGATTTTGTCAGGAATGCATCGTTATATTTTACGAACATTCTGCGATGCCTTTGAATTGATACCTCTGGGGGGAGCCATATTTGAATGGGATTCCCTTATGAGCTCGATACTCATTTTTATTTCAGATGTTTTTGTCATTTCCTTTAGAATCATACTTCCAATATTTGCAGTAATTATGGTACTTAATGCGATACTTGGAATTATGGTAAAGGTAGCGCCACAGATTCACATGTTTTCTGTAGGTGCTCAGCTAAAAATCATTGTTGGTTTTGTTATATTGTTTTTAACAGTATTTTTATTACCTAATGTTGCAGCATTCATTTTTAAAGAAATGAAGTATTTGATGGCATTGTTTTTACAGGGAATGTATTGATGTATGAAGAAAAAAGCTTGCTAATTGAATACAATCTTCAGTTCTTTGCAGATGGAGAAGGTGGGGAGAAAACTGAGCAGCCTACCTCTAAGAAGCTTTCTGATGCCAGAAAAGAGGGCAAGGTAGCTAAAAGCAAGGAGGTTGTTAATGGCTTTTCTTTGCTTGGCTTTTTCTTGAGTCTTAAATTGTTTATTGCATTTGTAGGAGATAGGTTCTCTGAAATATTTACTTGGATATATGCTATAATACCAGATATAGTAGAGATGAATGGTAGCGGTCTAACTATACAGACAATATCTGGTATTTTTAGAAACATATTTACCAAGATGCTATTCATACTATTACCGTTTCTTACAATTGGGTTTATTACACATTTTGTTGCTAATTTAGTTCAGGTTGGATGGAAAATCACATTTAAGCCATTACAGCCTAAGCTTAGCAAATTTAATCCTATAAGTGGATTTAAAAGAATTTTTTCAAAGCAGTCCTTAGTCAATCTAATATTGGCTTTAGCAAAAATCACACTTGTTTTTTATATCGCCTACATATGTATTAGGGACCAGGCGGATAATTTGTTTTTGCTATACGATGTTAATTTAATTAATGCTTTAAATCTTATTTTTAATCTTATTATTGAGGCGGGGATAAAAATAAGCGTTATATATATAATTCTTGGTTTTGCTGATTATGCATATCAAAAACATAAGTTTACTAATGATATGAAAATGACAAAGCAAGAAGTTAAGGATGAATATAAGAACGCTGAAGGAGATCCTAAGATTAAAGGAAAGCAGCGTCAGAGAATGATGGAGAGTTCTAGACGTCGAATGATGAATAACGTTCCTCAAGCGGATGTTGTTATCACAAACCCGACTCATATTGCAGTTGCAATTAAGTATGACAACACAAAGGATGAAGCTCCTAGAGTTGTCGCAAAGGGAGAAGATTACTTGGCATTCAAAATCAAAAATCTTGCCAAGGACACTGGGGTACCTGTAGTAGAAAATAAACCTTTAGCACGAGCATTATATGCTACTGTTGAAATCGATGAGGTTATACCGCCTGAATTATATCAGGCTGTTGCAGAGATTTTAGCTGTTGTTTATACAAACAGGGCTAGTTAGTAAAATAACAGGAAGGGGGGATTAGTATGGATTTAGCAGCATCAGTCAAAAAGGCGGATGTAGGTATAGCTCTGTACTTGCTTGCGGCTGTTACCTTCTTTATCATCCCAATTCCAAATTTCTTACTTGATATAATGATAGCTTTCAATATTTCCATCGCGCTTATAGTACTTATGAATGTACTGTTCGTGAAGGAAGTACTTGACATGTCATTCTTTCCAACACTGTTACTTTTTACCACAATTTTTAGAATTTCACTTAACGTTTCATCCACTAGATTAATTCTTTCAACTGGCGATCCTGGTAATGTAGTTGCTACATTTGGAAGCTTCGTTGGTGGAAATGATTTAGTAATTGGTGCAATTATTTTCCTTGTTTTGATTATTATTCAGTTCATGGTTATCAATAAAGGTTCTGAGCGTGTAGCTGAAGTATCAGCACGATTCACATTGGACGCTATGCCTGGTAAACAGATGGCCATTGATGCAGATTTAAATACAGGTGCAATCGACGACGCAGAGGCTAAACGTCAAAGAGATAAAATTCAAGAAGAATCAGCATTCTTCGGAGCTATGGACGGTGCTACAAAGTACGTAAAAGGAGATGCAACGGCAGGTCTGATTATCACAGTTATAAACCTTGCTGGTGGTACTGCCATGGGAATGCTTAATCAAGGCCTTCCAGCGGCTGAGGCTTTACAGCAATTTGGTATTTTAACAATCGGTGATGGCTTGGTTTCTCAGATTCCTTCCCTTTTGGTATCTCTATCAACTGGTATTTTGGTTACAAAGGGTTCTAAGGCTGCCGATTTCTCAGGCACATTAGTTAGACAGCTTTTTGGTATTCCAAAGGTTTTATATATTGTTGGTGGAACAATGGCCTTTCTTGGAATTGCAACACCTCTTAATCCAATTTTATTCATTGCCTTTGGCGGAGCTTTCATTGCAACTGGCTATTCAATGGCAAAGACACTTGGCGAGGAAGAGATTGAGCAAGAGGTTGCACATGAGGAAACAGAAGCAGAAGAAATTCGAAAACCGGAAAATGTTGTTTCTTTGCTGCAGGTTGACCCTATCGAATTAGAGTTTGGATATGGAATTATTCCTTTGGCTGATGTTAATCAAGGTGGAGATTTGCTGGACAGAGTTGTAATGATACGAAGGCAAATTGCTTTAGAGCTTGGTACTGTTGTTCCAATTATTCGACTGCGTGATAACATTCAGTTGAATCCTAATCAATACATAATCAAAATCAAAGGTATCCAGATTACGGAGGGTGAGATTCTATTTGACCACTACATGGCTATGAATCCGGGCTACGTTGAGGAAGAAATAACCGGTATTCCAACCTTTGAACCATCCTTCCATTTGCCAGCGATTTGGATTACTGAAAGTCAGCGAGAAAGGGCAGAATCTCTTGGCTATACAGTAGTTGATCCACCATCTATTATAGCTACTCATTTGACTGAGATTATTAGAAGTCACATAGCAGAGCTCCTTACAAGACAGGATGTACAGAATCTTATTGATAACCTTAAGGAAACAAATCCTGTTATTGTTGAAGAGCTTATACCTAAATTACTTGGCTTGGGCGATGTTCAAAAGGTATTGCAGAACCTTTTATCAGAGGGGGTATCTATAAGAGATTTGCTTACAATTTTTGAAGTTTTAGCCGATCATGCCACAACAACTCATGATACCGATGTTCTTACTGAGTATGTAAGACAGGGATTAAAGAGAGCTATTTCCAGCAGATATTTTGCTCCAAATGAAACAACTCAGGTAATTACTGTTGATCCAAAGGTAGAGCAGGATATTATGGCCTCAATTAAGCAGACAGAACAGGGTGCTTACTTGACCTTAGACCCAGAGAGAATAAAGGCTATAATAGCTTCTCTTGATGAAGAAATTAAGAAGCTAGAAGAGATGGGACGAACTCCTATTGTTGTTACATCTCCAATTGTTCGAATGTATTTCAAGAGCATGACACAAGATTACTTTAAGGACTTAATTGTTGTTTCTTACAATGAGATAGATTCAAATGTAGAGCTATCATCAGTAGGAATGGTTACAGGGTGAGAATAAATGACTATTAACAAATTTACTGGAAAAACTGAAGAAGAGGCTATGGCAAAGGTTCGAAAGGAACTTGGTAATGCGGCTGTTATTATGAATATCAAGGTCATAAAGCCAAAGGGCTTAGGCAGCTTCTTTAAGAGTAGTACCTACGAGGTTACAGCTGCAATTGAAGATGATGAGCTTGTACGCCAAAAGGAAGAAGAGGAGGCTGCACCTACTCAAGTTAAAAAGGCTGGCTCATTTGAAGCCGTAGCGGATGATGCTGCTTTGCTTAAAAATGCCTTTTCAGCAGTTAATGAAGTCCTTGAAAAACAAGCAGAAGAACCACAAAAAGAAACTATTCCTGAATCTAATAAAGATGAAGAGGAGGTTGATAACATGGTCCTAACAACAGAATTCGAACCTCTAGCAGGTGCTGCTCCAAGAGCTAGACTAATTGAGCCTACATACTCAAAGCCAGCAGGGGCAAAGCCTGTGATTGAACCAAAGATGACGATAATAGGTAACACTGAGGATGACATCCAAGTTAACAGCTCTTCAGAAAAGCTGTCTATTGACAGCGATAATCATGTTTTCGTCAAGATGCTTTATAATGTTTTATTAGAAAATGAAGTTCAGGAAAAGTATATCAATCAGGTTTTAGAGGATATGGACAAAATTCTCCATACCAGTCATTCCTTAGATAATTTACTTTCTAATGTTTACCAAAAAATGGTGCTAAAGCTTGGTACTCCAACAAGAATAATGATGGGAATGAAACGCCCTAAGGTAGTATTTTTTATTGGTCCAACAGGTGTAGGTAAAACAACTACAATCGCTAAGATTGCTAGTAAATTTAAGGTTGAGGAGGGCAAAAAGGTTGGCCTAATAACAGCTGATACCTATCGTATGGCTGCAGCAAACCAGCTACAGACCTATGCCAACATTTTGGGTGTGCCTCTTAATGTAGTTTATTCACCTGATGAGTTGCTTGATACTGTTAAAAAGCAAACAAGAGAAAATGATGATTTAGATGTAATTCTAGTGGATACAATCGGATTTTCTCATAAAAATGAAGAGCAGAAATCAGACACTAAAAAGCTGGTTACTGCACTATCAGGATATTATGACAGCGAAGTATATTTGGTGCTTTCAGCCACAACAAAATACAAAGATTTAATCGATATAGCAGATTCTTACATGGAATTTACTGATTTTAATCTTATATTTACAAAGCTTGATGAGACCAAATGCCTTGGAAATATATTCAACCTAAAGCTATATACTGGCTCTAATTTATCTTACATTACAGTGGGACAAAATGTGCCAGATGATATAGAAATAGTGAATGCTCAGAAGCTGGTTAAGCAGTTGTTGGGAGGACACTAAATGGATCAAGCTGAGAATTTACGAAATGTTATAAAAGCCCGTAATATAAAAAGTGTTGAAAATACAAAGGTAATCACCATAACCTCTGGAAAAGGCGGAGTAGGAAAGTCGAACATGGCCGTTAATCTTGCGGTTTGTTTTAGTCGCATGGGGAAAAGGGTGATTATTCTTGATGCGGATTTTGGCCTTGCCAATGTTGAAGTAATGTTTGGTACTATACCAAATTACAATTTGTCCGATGTTATATTTAAAGGAAAAAGCATCAGAGATATTATTACTGAGGGACCTATGGGAATAGGCTTTATTTCAGGTGGCTCTGGTGTGGTCGGTTTGAACAATTTAAATCGTGAACAAATTACGTTTTTAGTGCACAATTTAACACTTTTAAACGATTTATGTGATATTCTTATAATAGATACTGGTGCGGGTGTGTCGGATCAGGTATTGGAGTTTGTTCTTGCTTCACCAGAGGTGGTGCTTGTTTCAACGCCAGAACCTAGTTCGTTAACAGACTCGTACTCGCTAATGAAGGCTATGTACAAGAATTCTAAGTACATGGAAGATGGGACTAATGTTCATCTTGTGGCTAATAAAGTAACAAGTGAATCTGAAGGCAAAGCAGTTTATACAAAGATGCTTTCAGTTGTACAAAAGTTCCTAGGGGGCAAATTAGATTATTTGGGATATGTTCCTTATGATGGTTTTCTTGAAAAGGCTGTAAGGAATCAAAAGGTTGTATCAATTGAATATCCTCAGTCAAAGGCAGCAAAAAGCTTTGAAAATTTGGCATTAAAACTTTTACAAAAGGACGAAATGACCCACTATAAATGGGGCGTGTTACATATTTTTAATGCATTATTAAAAGATAGGGCTTAGCTTATGGATATTTTCGATTTAAGACCTGGAACTCCTATAGAGTTTTCTATGGCAAACACAACATATAATGCCGATGGAAAAGCAGAAGAAAATGCTGATGGGGAAAAGAGTGTCTATGTTTCCAGTGTTTTCGGAGTTACCAAAAACAAAGAGGTGATTTTTCATATACCTACCAGGCAGGGACATGTGGTAACTATTCCAATGGAAGTTCCATTTGATGTTGTGTTTAATACTAGACAGGGAATGTTTCAGCTTTCAGGCGAAATTATTAAACGTGGAAGATTAGAAAATTTCCCAGTTTATGTCTTTGAACCAAAAGGTGAATTATCAAAAGTTCAAAGAAGAGATTATTATCGTTTTAAGTGCTTGTTTCCAATAAAGGTTTTACCGGTACCAGAAGATGTTGCGCTTCTTCCTAATATGGAATTGGTAGAAAGGGATTTGGAAAAGTATGGTAATACCTACGGGGAGCCTGTAGAGGGAACTGTAGTAGATATTAGTGGTGGTGGTGCTAAATTTAAAGCAAAGAAAGATATTGCTACTGAAAGATATATGTATTGTTCCTTTGTTTTATCTACCACCAATACCAATAAAATAATAAATGTAATAGCTCGAAGGGTAAAGACTGAATATATTGATGATTTGAAATTGTTTGAGCATCGCATAGAGTTCTTATTTAAAGAAACAGAAGATAGGGAGACAATAATTAAGTACATTTTTGACGAAGAGCGGCGGATACGAAAAAAAGAGCAGGGGTAAAGAATGTATAAGATTTTGGTTGTTGATGACTCTGCACTCATGAGAAGAGTTATCTGTGATATTATCAATGCAGATAGCGATTTTCGTGTTGTCGATGTTAGTGCAGACGGCGAAGATGCTTACAACAAAATAAAGAACAATCCTTACGACTTGATTGTATTGGATATGGTGCTTCCTAAGTTGACAGGCTTAGAACTCCTAGAGAGACTTTACAAGGAAAGAACGCCATTTAACGCTGTTCTTGTTAGCTCTGTAATCAAAGAGGACGCTGACAAAACTCTAAAGGCTATGGAATATGGTGCTTTAGATTTTGTAGTAAAGCCTATCAGATCTGGTAGCGAAACGCGAGATGTTTTTGGAAGGCAATTACTTACATCCCTTCACAACGTTTCAAAGTCAAATGCATTCAAAACAATTAAGAGTGAACCTAATGCAAGTGCTCTTGCTATTGAGGCTGCCAGAAAATCCACTCAGGATAAATTGGCTAGCGCTCGAAGCCAATTAGAGCTTGCTAGATCAGGGGCAGGTAGTGCGCGCACCGCCTCAGATGTAGAAAAAATGAGGGTTTCTCCTAGAGTGCAGGCTGCTGTTACTAGAAAAACAGCAGACAGTTCACCAAGTCCAGCTTCAACGTCTCAAACGATTGGCAAGAGTGTTAATGCTACAACATCTTCAGCTAGTTCATCTGGCTCAACGGCTTCTACACCAAAAGGATCTGGTGTCAGAACAAAAAAGTTTATTGCATTAGCTTGTTCTACTGGAGGACCACAGGCACTACATACATTTGTTCCGATGTTGCCTGCCAGCTTGTCAGTCCCGCTAGTTTTAGTTCAGCATATGCCAGAGGGATTCACTGGATCTTTGGCAGCTAGACTAAATCAAATATCAGCTGTTCATGTAAAAGAGGCTGAGGATGGAGAGTTCTTTAAACCTGGTACGGTTTATATAACACCGGGGGGTAAGCACATGGAAATCTGCGAAGACGGAAGTCACGCAGCCTATTGTCATTTGGATGACAGCCCACCTGTAAATAGCTTAAAGCCTTGTGCTGATGTAATGTACAGGTCGCTGGCAAAATCTAGTTTTGACGAAATTATCTGTGTTGTCCTTACTGGAATGGGCGCCGATGGTTCGGAAGGAATTAAATATTTGAATCAATACAAAAAGACTTACGTAATTTCGCAGGAAGCTTCCACATGTGTTGTTTATGGAATGCCGAAGGCGGTGGAGCAAGGTGGACTTGCTAATGAAGTGGCTCCGCTTAAATCAGTTGCAAATTCAATTGTGAAAAGACTTGGAGGTTAAAAAATGGATGTAAGTCAATATTTGGATATTTTTATCGATGAGACAAGTGGTCATATTCAGAGCCTTTCAGATAATATCATGGAATTGGAGAAGGAGCCTGATAACAAAGATGTTGTAAACGAGATTTTCCGTGCGGCTCACTCATTAAAGGGTATGGCTGGTACTATGGGCTTTAAGAGAATGCAGCATCTTACCCACGACATGGAAAACGTATTCCAGGAAGTTCGTAATGATAATGTAAAGGTTAATTCCAACCTTATTGATATCCTCTTTAAATGTCTTGATGCTATTGAGGGATATCTCGATACAGTTAAAGCAACCTCTAACGAAGGTGAAGAGGAAAATGAAGCTTTAATTAAGCTTTTGAATGATTATTTAGCAGGAGCAGAAGGCGGCGAAGGCGCACCAGCAGAAGCAGCTCCAGCAGAGGCTGCGCCAGCAGAAGCAGCAGGAGCTACAGGAGCAGCAGACGGACCATTATACAAGCGAATTCCTGTTGATCCTGAATTATGCGAGAAGCTTAAAGGCGAAAAACAGCTTTATGGATTTACAATCCACATTAACAAGGAGTGCTTACTTAAAGCTGCTAGAGCTTTTCTTGTATTTAAGGCAGTAGAAGAGTTTGGACAGATTATGGCATTTGATCCAAGCTCTGGTGATATTGAAGATGAAAACTTTGAGTTTGATTTCTCTTTCATTTTATCTTCAGAATCAGAATTAGAGCCTATTATTGAATCAATTAAGACCGTTTCTGAAATTGATTCTGTAGAGGCAGAAAAAGTAACTGGTGAAATGTATGAGAAGAAGGCTGAGGAGCCAGCGGCAGCAGCACCTGCACCAGAAGCAGCACCTGCTCCAGCGGCAGCTCCAGCACCTGCCCCAGCACCTGAAACAAAGCCAGCGGCAGCTTCGACAGCAAAATCTGGTGGAAAGAATCAGCCAGCTAACAAACCTGTTACTTCACGTACTATCCGTGTTGATATTGAAAAGCTTGATGCATTGATGAATCAGGTATCAGAGCTTATTATTGCAAAGAACTCACTTGCATCAATGAGTAATGCAAATGGCGATATTGACGGACAGACATTACATGAGAATATTGAATACTTAGAGAGAATCACAACTAATCTTCATGAATCAGTTATGAAGGTTCGAATGGTTCCTATTGAATCAGTAGTTGCTAAGTTCCCTCGAATGATTAGAGACTTAGACAGAAAGCTCAACAAGCCAATGGAACTTATCATGACTGGTGAGGATACAGAGCTTGATCGTACTGTAGTTGATCAGTTAGGTGATCCACTTCAGCATTTGCTTCGTAACTCAGCTGACCATGGTATCGAGTCTCCTGAAGACAGAAAAGCAGCAGGAAAGCCTGAAAAAGGTACTATTTTCCTTAACGCTTTCCAAGAGGGTAACAATGTCATCATCGAAGTTGGTGATGATGGTGCCGGTATCAATACTGATAAAGTTAAAGATAAAGCAATTGAAAGAGGTATTGTAACACCTGAAGAAGCTGAGAATCTTTCACAGAAAGAAATTATCGATTTCTTGTTTATGCCTTCATTCTCAATGGCTAAACAGATTACAGATATTTCTGGTCGAGGCGTTGGTCTTGACGTTGTTAAGAGTAATATTGAGGCATTAGGTGGTGACGTAACAGTTAAATCAACTATGGGCGAAGGCTCTAAGTTCACTGTTAGACTTCCACTTACTCTTGCTATTATTCAGGCTCTTATGGTTGAAATTAGAGATGAAAAATATGCAATTGCATTAGCTTCAATTATGAACATTGAAAATATACCTAGATCTGAGATTAAGTATGTAGAATCTAAGGAGGTTATTCACCTTAGAGGACAGGTTATACCTCTTATTCATCTTGATAATATACTTGACTTTGAGCCAAAAGAAAACGAAGATGATACAATGACTGTTGTAATTTGCAAGAAGGGCGACACCCAGGGAGGTATCATTGTAGACAACCTTATTGGACAGCTTGAAATCGTTATCAAGTCTCTTGGTAAACTTGATAATAACAAGCTCATTAGTGGCGCTACAATCCTTGGCGATGGCGAAATCGCTATGATTCTTGACGTTAATGCAGTTATTTAATAATTAGGAGGTGAGACCATGTCAGATTTAGCTATGTATGATGTAGTTGAAAAAGAAAAAAGACAATACATTGTAGTAAAAATTGGTGGCGAGCATTATGGTATAGACATTTCCTATATTGATAACATTGTTCGCATGAGTAAAATTACAAGAGTACCAAAGGCTCCTTCGTATTATAGAGGTGTAATTAATCTTCGTGGTGAAGTTGTACCTGTTATGAGCCTTAGACGTCGTATGGATTTAGAGGATGATGAATTTACTGACGCTTCTAGAATTATTATTCTAAAGCTTGAGACTGGCGGCCTCATGGGCGTTATTGTTGATGAGGTAAAAGAGGTTCTTTCTTTATCGGAGGATGATATTGAGGCTCCTACATCAACTCTTAAGAGTAAAAACTCTTTCATCAATGGCGTTGGAACAAATGGTGATGAATTGATTTCTATTTTCGAGATTAGTTCAATCATCGGAGAGAATGATGCTTCGTAAGGGAGGTAACGATGCTCACACTGAATGAGGTTAATGAGAAATATTTTGATGTCCTCAAAGAGATAGGTAATATTGGCGCTGGCAATGCAACAACTGCCATCGCCAATAT
>JAEEGH010002547.1_pt1 | contig 49201 bp, 31 predicted proteins | sample 9134181 | NCBI WGS metagenome assembly JAEEGH01 (sample SAMN16246544, study PRJNA631951) | gut metagenome | biome: gut microbiome; feature: rumen; material: DP-attached | host: Bos | place: Iran: Karaj | collected 2018-10
ATTGCTACGGTCATGCGTAACACTGAAGGAGTAAACGTCACTTATCGCAAAGACTGACTCCTCTCTACGGCTGTGCGCTGAAACTGACGTCAATCCCGTTGGTTTCTTTCATCATACGGGCTATATCCTTCTGATCGAATTCCACCTTATCACTGATAAATTCTGGAATATTGTAGCAGAAAAAGAGGTCCTCGTAAAACTCTACAGGGTTTTTCTGTGGCAAAAGGAAAGGTTTATGTGCCACTCCGTCCGCATCGATATAGGTAAAGAAAGGACGTGTGTAGAGGTCACCCATTCTTCGACTGCTGAAAACCATCCAACGGCTATTACTGCTCCATGAGTGGTAACTATCTGTGCCATCCGGACTATTAGCTTCCGTGAGTGCACGCATCTCACCGCTCTGTAGATCGATGATGTAGAGGTCGGCCTCAGAGTGCCAGATAGAAAAATTGCCCGCATCATGCATAGTCACCACCATGAAACGTCCGTCAGGTGAAATGCGGGGGAAAGATACACTGCGTCCCTCAGTCTTAGCATTATAAAGCGTATCAACCTTGCTTCCGAAAGTACGGCTCTCTACGTCCACATCGATGCGACAAAGACTATAGTGTACATCTTTGTAGGTCAGCGGAAGACTATCCACCTTGGCTGCAGAGCAGAAATAAAGGCTTCTGCCATCGGGAGAGAACGTGGGGAACGTTTCAAATGCATCATCCGATTTCAGCAGCGGAGTGCTGAACACTTCGTGACGATTCACATCATAAACCACCACATCAGAGGCATTATCGAACACTTCCAGGACATTCTGGTTATGCGCAAAGAAAGACTGATGAGTTTCATTGACGGAGAAAGCGATATATTCACTCGTAGGATGCCAAAACGGATAAACTAATGCAGAGATGGTTTCATCGGTCTTGGTGTTCAGCTTCTCGGCATTCTTTCCTTGACGTAATACCGTACCTGCATGCTTTGCCCTCATGTGAAACAACATCTTTTCTGGATCACGTGAAGAGAAACTATGGCAATTGACGCAATTGTAATCGGTAAATGCATTCTCATATACAGGCATCTGCTCAAAAGACCCCAAATCGCGCTGATAAATGCCCATTTCATTCCAGAAAGTATAGGTGGGTTGAATGAGGCGGTAAGCGATATAAGGATCTATCTCTTCCTGAGCTACATGCATGTAGAACGGCAAATAGGCCGTCCACCCATCTTGGGTCTTGTGACAAACGGTCAGAGTAATGTCATGCCCTCTATTATCTTCCAAGAGGTTTTTCCATTTCTTTGCTGGAATGGAGAACAATCCCTTGGCATCACCTAGCACCTGAATACTCTCCCCTTGAATGCCAGTTACCAAAAGGGCGACTTCTTCCTGGACTTGAACTTGGAAATTCAGTGGGGCGATGTTTGGCGGAATCGTCACGTCTTTATAATCGGGGAAGACGGAAACTTCCTCATCAGACTGCAGAGAGACTTCTATAGTGGAGTTGCATGAAACCAGCAACAATAGCAGTAAAAACTGAAAGATGACATTGAATCGTATAGTCATAAGAATGTGGTTTTCATTAATTATCCTTGCAAAGGTACAGATTATTATTTTCTTTTCAACAAATAACCCATGTTTTCTTATATCAAGGCTTATTCTTTGTTTAAATAATGTGAGAACCTCAAAACATCCAAAGGATTTTCATACGATTGGCGAAGGACAAATCATTTAACATATATTAAGAAAATCTTTATTATTAATAGGACCATAAGATGTAATTTTGTATGGTATTATTGGTTAATAACGACAGGTAATGAATTCAGATAAATCTTCAAAACTTAGATTGTTGTTGACAGTAGGCATGCTAATTGCAGTATGTTTATTGTTGTATTCTATTTTGGAGAGTACTCAAAAGTTTGTTTATTATTACAGGGAACAGCAGCAGATATTCCTTTTCGATCATGCCTATATCTTAGGTTTATTAAAGCCTATCGGGGGTTTGGCCGTGATGGTGGGACAATGGTTGGTTCAATTCTTCATGCTGCCACACGTAGGCGCCTGGATCTCAGCATTACTCAGTCTGGTATTTGCCTCCTTCATCTTCTTAAGCTTACGAAAGTTGGATGTACATGGATGTTGGTGGGTACCATTAGTATTCATACCTGTTTTACTATACAACATTTGCTTGCAAGAAAACCACGTACATTATGATGGATTAGTGGCACTAACCTTTGGAGGTATCAGCCTTTGGGGATATTCCCTCCTGACTAAGACCCATTGGGCGTATCGCGTTATAGGTGGTGTGGTGATTGGACTGGTGCTGTTCTATTTGGCAGGTTCAGTGGCAGTACTCATTAGTCTTTCGATGTTGTTGTTTGACTTGCTTCGTAAGGCTCCAAAAGCCTATCTGGGAGTAGTCCCATTGGCAGTGGTGCTTTTCATGGGCATCTTGGCAGTGTCTTTCAATTGGTTAACGGATTATGATTATGCGTTTTGGACAAAGGGTTACTGCGAATATTACTATGCTCCAACGACCCTACATACTTTATCATGGATCTCACTACCATTACTGATGCTTTTAGTGGGAGTGTCGGCCAAATGGCAGTGGCGCAAGACTTGGATGGAACCAGTATTGGCTGTGGTACTGATAGGGCTGATGACCTTCGGCTATCTGCGAGTATCAAACGGTGTGATGAATCATGCTTACTATACTTTGCAGGAACAGATACACTATGCCGACACACAAGAATGGGATAAGTTGACCACCGTAAAGGGGGTTAGTGCCAATGACGATATACAAATGAACTATTTCAACCTTGGGCTTTCACATCAAGGACGGCTGCTTAATGACCTGTTGATCTATCCACAGAAAGGCATGTCATCATTGATGATAGGCGATGTGCAAGATACGGATATGAGTGTACTGATGGCACGCCTGTACTATCAAATGGGAATAATAGGGGCAGCCCAATATCTATCTTTTTGTGCGACTGTGGGCATCACCTATGGTAACCCTTCTATGACTAAGTTACTGATTAAGACCTACCTCATTAATGGTTCTTATCAGATGGCAGAGAAATATATAAAGATGCTTGAGAAAAGTTGGTATTATGCCGACTGGGCAAACGAACAACGCAAATTCCTTTATAACGATAAGGCGGTAGAAGCTGACCCGGAGTTAGGGATGATGCGTCGGGGGCTCTCCATGAATAGTGATGAATTTGTAATTATTCATGGTCCTTTATCAGATTTAACCGCGGTATTGGATGCTAATCCAGACAACCAAGAAGCGGCCGATTATTTAATAGGCATGCTATTAGTTTCCAAAAATTTCGATGGCGTAATAGAGTTTGTGGAACGGTATTATGGGAAGGGATGTTTAACCTCTTTACCCGACCGCCTGCAAGAAGCGGTAGTGGCCATAGCAGAGCACGATCCTGATTATTGCAGGGCACATGGAGTGAGTGAGGAAACCATCGACCGGTTCAGCAGTTTCAGACAGGATGTGATTACCTTGAGAAGGAATGGAGCCACCAATTTTTCTGGTTTGGCGGCCAAATATGGCAAGACTTTCTGGTATTACATGCTAAAATAGGCTTTTTCACCTTTTTGAGTTCAGGCAGCAATCACAGATACCACAGTTATGGGGATTGTCTTCTCCAAAATAGCGCAGCAACATACGGCTTCGGCAGCTCACATCATTCTCTGCGTAATGGATGATGGCATCTAGTTGTTTTTCTAATCGTTCCTTGCGCTTTTCATAAATCTCTTTAGAGAAATGGAGATCTTGAAGTTCCATGCGCTCGCGAGTATAAATAACATAAGGGGTCTTCTTTGCAGGGATATAACTGATGATATGTAACTTTGCCAAACGGATAAGTCGTGCATAAATGTCTTGTCTGTCCATGTGGAGGCGAATGGAAAGGAGTTCTTCACTGATATAAGCATAATCCGTAAAAACACCTGTATAAGAGCGAAGGATCGTTTGAATCAAGCGATCCGTATCCTTATCCGTCTCATGCAAACGATAGAGTTCGTCTCTAGAAAGAATAAACATCAGTCGGGATGCATTGTCTTGTTCATCCGTGTATTCCAGATAACCGGCTTGCGTAAGTATCTTCAAAGCACTATGCACGGGTACAGGAAAATGCTTAAATTTACGACAGAAGTCATCAATGTCAAACACTTTTATGCAACCTATTCCATCTCCCATCGCCATTTGGTAATAGTATTGAAGATGCTCATAAACCTGACGAATGTAGTCTTTTTGTGGGAAAGTATCAGGCACACGTCGATGCAAGATGGTCTTGTCGTGCGGATGGTAGAGCAACACAGCATAAGCTTTCAAACCATCTCTTCCTGCACGTCCAGCCTCCTGGAAATAGGCCTCGATGGAATCGGGCAAATCCATGTGGATAACCAAACGCACATCTGGTTTGTCAATACCCATTCCAAAGGCATTGGTCGCCACCATCACCCTACTCTCTCCGCTTTTCCAACGCTGCTGTCGCTGGTCTTTGACTGCATCATCCAGTCCTGCATGATAAAACTCTGCCGTAATATCAGCCGACTGAAGCAATTCCGTGATTTCTTTTGTCCTCCTACGATTACGCACATAGACAATGGCACTACCTGCTGTATGCTGAAGGATATGAAGCAGTTCCTGGGGTTTGTTCTCTGTCTTTCTTACGACGTAAGCCAGATTCTTACGTTCAAAACTCATGCGGAAGACGTTCTCTTGAGGAAACAACAATTGTTTCTGGATATCTTTGACAACCTCAGGGGTGGCAGTGGCAGTAAGTGCTAATAAGGGTACGTCTGGAAGCAATTCCCTAATTTCTGCTATTTTCAAATAGGCAGGGCGGAAATCGTAACCCCATTGAGAGATACAATGGCTCTCATCCACAGTGATAAGGCAAACATTCATCTTCTGCACTTTTATACGGAAAAGTTCTGTGCCTAAACGTTCTGGAGAGATATATAGAAACTTATAGTTGCCAAAGATACAATTGTCTAAGGTCGTCAGAATTTCCTCATGCGACATGCCAGAATAGACTGCCAATGCCTTGATGCCCTTATCCCTAAGATTTTGTACCTGATCTTTCATAAGGGCTATCAGAGGGGTAACGACCAGACATAATCCTTCCATGCACAGCGTAGGTACTTGGAAGGTAATAGACTTTCCCCCTCCGGTAGGCATTAAGCCAAGCGTGTCACGTTTCTGAAGAATACTATGGATGATATCTTCCTGTATGCCTCGAAAAGAATCAAAGCCCCAATACTGCTTTAAAACATTGCGCAGCCTCATGTCAATGTTCAATGCTCAATTATTTTAAACTTCGTTTGGTTTAATGTCTTCTATCTGCAACTGTACTTCACCTTTTTTATGCGTATTTTCCTCGATAGTATAAACAATATCGAAGCTGCGCTTTGTCTTAATAAATCGTACATGCGAACTTTGTCCGAAAGCAATACCGTTCATCACCTTGTTGGACTTGTTGTCCACCAGCTCCAATTTGATATGTTCCTGACCGCGTCCTACCACCTTACTCGTGCCATAGTCATACACATTGTGGGTGCAGAAAACAGGTTTCTCGTTGTTAGGACCGAATGGGTTGAACTTCTTCAAATCTGCATAGAACTTGTTGGAGATGTCCTTGAAATCTATTTCTGCATTGATGTCGATCACGGGCAACATTTGCTCAGAAGTGATGTGTTCAGCCACAAAAGCCTCAAATCTTTCTCTAAAGATTGGCACATTCTCTGCCTTCATGGAAAGACCTGCTGCATAAGTATGACCTCCGAAGTTTTCCAACAAATCACGACAAGATTCTACGGCTTTATAGACATCAAACCCCGTAACTGAACGGGCAGAACCCGTAGCCAGACCACCTGTATATGTAAGTACCACAGAAGGCTTATAGAAGACTTCCGTCAATCGGGAAGCTACAATACCAATCACGCCACGATGCCATTCTGGATTATAGAGGACAATGGAATGCTTGTCATTCAATGCCGAATGTTCTGCCACAATCTTATTGGCTTCTTCCGTCATGGCTTTATCCAGATCCTTGCGCGTCTCATTGTACTGATTGATAGTATTGGCTTTTTCAACAGCCGTGGAGAAATCCTTTTCTGTCAGCAGATCCACTGCTTCCTTACCGTTCTGAATACGACCGGAAGCATTGATGCGTGGCCCTATCTTGAACACGATGTCGCTCATTGTAAGCTCTCTGTCATTAAGTCCACACACATCAATGATAGCTTTCAGTCCAACACTGGGATTGCTATTGAGCTGTTTCAAACCATGGTAAGCTAAAATGCGGTTTTCACCCATAATGGGTACGATATCGCTGGCAATACTCACAGCACAAAGGTCAAGCAAAGGAACCAAGTTATGGAAGTCGATGCCGTTATTAAGGGCAAAGGCCTGCATGAACTTGAACCCTACGCCACAACCAGAAAGGTGCTCATAAGGATAAGTGTTGTCTTTCCGCTTGGCATTGAGAATAGCCGCAGCAGGAGGAAGTTCATCATCGGGCACATGATGGTCGCAAATGATGAAATCTATGCCTTTTTCTTTCGCATAGGCAATCTCCTTCACTGCCTTAATGCCACAATCCAGCACGATGACCAGTTTTACACCAGTCTCCTCGGCATAATCCACCCCCTGAAAGGAAACGCCATAACCCTCTTCATATCGATCAGGGATGTAATAATCGATATTCGAGTAAAACTGTTGAATAAACTTGTAAACTAGCGCTACAGCCGTAGTGCCGTCTACGTCATAATCACCATAGACGAGAATACGCTCCTTGCGCCCCATAGCCAAATTCAGCCTTTCGACCGCAAGGTCCATGTCCTTCATCAAAAATGGGTCGAGCAGTTCAGAAAGCTGCGGACGGAAGAACTTCTTCGCCTCCGCCGCCGTCGTGATACCGCGCTCTACCAAAAGTCTGCCCAATATCGGACTCATACCCAGGTCCTTGGCCAATTGTTGGCTTGTCTCGACCAGGTGGGGAGATATAGGCAAATAATTCCATTTGTGAGTCATTATATATATTATTTTTTATTTTTTCCATTGTATGTAAAAATTAGTTTGAGCCCATTAAGGCATTATAATGAATGTGTAAAGATACGGCTTTTATTTTAATATATGCAAGGATATACGAAAAATTTTAGGAAAAATAAAAAATCCAGTTAAGGAAAAATTATTTCTTAACCGGATTGATTATTTCTAAGTACAAAATATAGTCTTACAATTCCAAAGGCTTTCGTTGATTTCGTCGCACATCCTTACCCTCGAAGCGGCAGATGGCCTCTATCCATTCCTGTTTCAACGGCATAGATTCATGTGCTATCAGATCATAGGTCACCATGACTGACATGCCTTTACATTTCACTTCACCTGTATCAAGATCGATGACCCGTTGACTTAAATGAAAGCTCTTGTTACCTATTTCTGTCACAGCGGTCTGCACGGCGATATGATCCGTTTCATAAATCTGGGAAAGGAAGTCAGCTTGCACGTGAACAGCCACAATACCGTAATTACGCCAGTTCACATGCGGACAGACATGGGCAAAGTATTGACTCTTCCCAAGGTCGTAAAAAGAGAAATATACTTCATTGTTCACATGCCCGAAACGATCCACATCATTCCAACGCAACTGGATAGGCATTGTATGGTGATATTGCAACTCTTCTTTTTCTTCTTCCATCGATTTTCTTATTACTTTTTCTTATTTTTTTGCAAAAATACTATTTTTGCATCTAAATTCATGTCCGAATAGTGAAAGAAATAAAAATTCGGATATAAAAAATGTGAAGGCTATGACAAAGGCAATGATGGATGAGATTAAAAAAGCCTGTGAGGTGATGCGGCAAGGAGGACTGATCCTTTATCCCACAGATACGGTTTGGGGCATCGGTTGTGATGCCACCAATGAGGAAGCTGTGCGTAAGGTCTATGCGCTGAAACAACGTGAAGACTCTAAAGCCATGCTTGTACTGGTGGATAATGCCGTGAAGGTGGATTTCTATGTGAAGGAAGTACCTCCTGTGGCTTGGGATTTGCTGGAAGTGGCTACCAATCCACTGACTATTATCTATTCAAATGCCCGTAACCTTGCGCCCAACTTGTTGGCAGAAGACGGGAGTGTGGGTATCCGCGTCACTGAAGAGGAATTCTCCAAGCAGCTCTGCTTCCATTTCCGTAGAGCCATTGTATCCACAAGTGCCAATATTAGCGGTGAGCCTTCTCCAAGAAACTTTGCTGAAATCAGTGAGGAGGTGAAAAAAGCCGTGGATTACATTGTGAATTATCGACAGAACGACAAACAGAAACATAAACCCAGCAGCATCATCAAATTGGGGCCAACGGGTGAAATCCAAATTATCCGACAGTAATGAATAGTAATAATAATTGGTTTGAAAGGTTTATCCATTGGAGGGAAACACACATCAGCAACCGCCAGTTTATACTGATTCTCAGTCTGTTGGTCGGTATTGCTTGCGCTTTGGCAGCTTACGTTCTTAAGCAGCTTATTCATCTAATTCAGACATTGCTGACATCTGGTTTTATTTCTTCTGAAGCCAATTTCCTCTATCTTTTATATCCAGTGATAGGTATTTTCCTCACAGGGGTATTTATCAGGCGTGTGGTAAAAGATGATATCAGTCATGGTGTTACCAAAATCCTATATGCCATTTCGCGTAGAGAAGGACATATCAAGAAACATAACACTTGGAGCAGCATCATTGCCAGTTCCATTACTATCGGATTTGGTGGATCGGTTGGAGCAGAGGCCCCTATCGTACTCACAGGATCTGCCATCGGCTCCACACTTGGCTCTACTTTCCGCATGGACCAACGCACGTTGATGCTCTTGGTGGGATGTGGCGCTGCAGGTGCAGTGGCAGGTATCTTCAAGGCGCCCATAGCAGGCTTGGTTTTCACCATAGAAGTCATCATGCTTGACCTTACCATGTCCTCTCTGTTGCCATTACTCATTTCTTCCGTAACGGCAGCGACCATCGCATACATCACTTCAGGCACCGATGCCATGTTCCAGTTTGCACAAGACGAGCCTTTCGTATTGTCACGCATTCCTTATGTCATCATTCTAGGTATTGTCTGTGGACTGATTTCGCTCTATTTCACACGTGCCAATATTGCCATTGAGGAGATCTTCAGGAAGCTCAAATCCCCCTATGCCAAATTAGCTTTAGGAGGTGTCATGCTTAGCGTACTCATCTTTGTCTTTCCTCCCCTCTATGGTGAAGGATACGAGATTATCGAACTGCTGATCAATGGAGCCAACAATACCGATTGGGAGACAGTGATGAACAATTCACTTTTCTATGGCCATGGAGAACTCCTTTTGCTCTATCTGGTACTGATTATCATCTTCAAAGTCTTTGCCATGACGGCAACCAATGGTGGAGGCGGTTGTGGAGGTATCTTTGCACCTTCCCTCTTCTTGGGATGCATTGCAGGCTTCGTTTTCGCCCATTTTTGTAATGGTTACGACTGGTCAGAGCCTCTCCCAGAAAAGAATTTTGCATTGATGGGGATGGCTGGCTTAATGAGCGGTGTGATGCACGCACCACTGACAGGAGTCTTCCTGATTGCCGAACTGACAGGAGGATACGACCTTTTCCTTCCTCTGCTGATTGTATCCATGGCATCGTACCTTACTATCGTATTGTTTGAGCCTCACAGCATCTATTCCATGCGCTTGGCAAAGAAAGGCGAACTTCTTACGCATCATAAAGATAAAGCTGTACTGACGCTAATGAAGATGGATAGTGTGATAGAGAAAGATTTCAAAGTGGTACATCCTGAAATGGATCTAGGTCAAATGATAGGAGCCATTTCCAACTCTAAACGAAATATCTTCCCTGTGACGAATGCTAATGGTGATTTCTTGGGGATGGTACTAATGGACAATATTAGAAACATCATGTTCCGTCAGGAACTTTACCACCATTTCAAAGTGGAACGTCTCATGACATCCCCTCCAGCACGACTGTATGATACAGATAGTATGGAACAGGTAATGGAGAAGTTTGATGAGACGGAAGCATGGAATTTACCTGTCATCAATGAAGAAGGGAAATACTTAGGCTTTGTATCCAAATCGAAAGTATTCAACGCCTATCGAGAAATGATGGTGCATTTATCTGAGGAATAGTGTTGTACTTATTGTTCTATGATCTATGGAAAAAAAGGAGTTAAGAATTGTCTATATGGGAACGCCCGACTTCGCCGTAGAGTCTCTGCGGTGTTTGGTAGAAGGCGGTTATAATGTTGTGGGTGTCATTACCATGCCCGACAAACCTGCAGGTCGAGGACATAAGATACAGTATTCCCCCGTTAAGCAATATGCCTTGGAGCACCAATTACCACTGCTTCAACCCGAAAAATTGAAAGATGAATCATTCATCGAAGCACTGCGGGCTTGGAAGGCCGACTTGCAGATTGTCGTCGCCTTTCGTATGTTGCCCGAGGTGGTATGGGCGATGCCTCGGTTTGGTACGTTCAATCTCCATGCTTCCCTTCTTCCTCAGTATCGTGGTGCTGCCCCCATTAATTGGGCAGTTATCAATGGAGAGACAGAGACTGGCATCACGACCTTCTTCCTGAAACATGAGATCGACACTGGAGAGGTAATCCAGCAAGTTGCCATCCCAATTGCCGATACCGATGATGTAGGCACGGTGCACGATAAACTCATGGTACTTGGCGGTAAGCTGGTCATTGAGACTGTAGAAGCTATCCTAAATGGCACCGTAAAATCTATTCCACAGGAAGACATGATTACAGAGTCATTGCGTCCTGCTCCCAAGATCTTCAAGGAAACCTGCCGCATCGATTGGCAAAAACCCTTGAAGCAGATCTACGACTTCGTACGTGGACTTTCCCCCTACCCAGCAGCATGGACAGAGTTGCAGAAACCCGATGGTAGCGTAGAGATGCTTAAAGTCTATCAAACCGCCAAAATCCCTGAAGCGCATCAACTTCCTTATGGCACCCTCCGTACCGATAGCAAAACCTATCTGCATGTCGCTGTGGAAGGCGGTTTCATAGCCATCTTATCGTTGCAGCTCCCGGGAAAGAAACGTCTGAAAATTGATGAATTATTGCGTGGCTATAAAATAACCAACGAATTCTGTGTGAAGTAATCAGGTAATTAGTATCTTTGTACCAATTAAACGGATAATTATGAAACCCATCATTTCCCCATCAATACTTTCGGCAGATTTCTGTCACCTTGGTCGTGAGATAGATATGCTCAACAACAGTGAGGCCGACTGGATACACATCGACGTTATGGACGGTGTCTTCGTACCCAATATATCTTTCGGTTTCCCCGTCTTGAAGCATGTTGCCAAAGCGAGTACAAAACCGTTGGATGTACATCTTATGATCGTACAGCCCGAGAAATTTATACAGGAAGTCCGTGCCCTTGGTGCCTTTCTCATGAACGTGCATTACGAGGTATGCCCGCATCTGCACAGAGTGATACAGCAAATCCGCGAAGCAGGGATGCAACCAGCCGTTACCCTAAATCCTGCCACTCCTGTCTCTCTAGTGAAAGACATTCTTCCCGATGTTTATCTGGTGCAACTCATGGGTGTCAATCCTGGTTTCGGCGGTCAGAAGTTCATCGAGCATACCGTTGAGAAAGTCCGTGAACTACGCGACCTAATCAGTGAAACCAATTCCAAAGCACTCATTGAAGTTGATGGGGGTGTGAACATGCATACAGGTGCCCGTCTCATCGAAGCTGGTGTCGATGTCTTGGTGGCTGGCAATGCCGTCTTCTCTGCCAATGATCCACAAGAAGCGATAAGGCAGTTGAAGAATTTGTAATACGTCATCCTATGAAGAGCACCTCTTTGCTGCAAAAACATCCCTTATTGAGGTTGCTCCTTCCACTTCTGTTAGGAATAGTTTTGGCTGACTCTTTTTATCAAGAATTAGCCAGCCATCAAACTACATTACTCCTAATTACCATAGCTTTTTTCTTCCTTTTAGTCCTTTCTCTTTGGAGGTTTAAAGGATGCTTTCCCGTTTTCTTTCCATTTGTCATCATTGGCATTGGCATGATACTGACTGGCAAGAGTCTGTCAAGATCCTCTTTCGACTTCACAGAAAGGAATGTCGCTTATCGGGTGCTTATTAACGAGCAACCAGAGGAAAAGGAACGCAGCATCTTATGCAAGTCTGTTGTTTTGGAAAGAGCCGATACTTTGAGTAATGTCAAAGATAAAGCCTTTCTTCTGTACTTCGCAAAAGATTCTGCCTCCTTCGCACTTAAAAAAGGAGACTCTTTACTAATATACGCTTCCTTGCAACCAGCATTGAACAGTGGAATTCCCGATGCATTCAATTATCCACGATATCTACGAAGAAAAGGCATTTGTGGTTCTGGATACATTGCTGCTGACCATTGGAAATTGATTGGACATAACGAACAATTAACTCAAGACAAATTTGCTAAGACTAAAGATTACCTTAAAGGAAGGTATGAAAAACTTGGCTTTAAAGGGGATGAACTTGCCATACTTACAGCTCTAACCGTTGGCGAGAAAGAGGAATTAAGTGAAGAGATAAAAGAGGTGTATTCTGTGAGTGGAGCTAGTCATGTTTTAGCTATTTCTGGACTGCATATTGGTTTATTTTATGCGGTCTTACGGATACTGCTCACTCCATTGAGAAAGAGAAAGCATTTTAAATTCATGTCAGTCTTGCTTATAGTCGGCACATTGTGGCTATTTGCCACATTGACAGGATTTCCTGCTTCTGTGGTACGCTCCGTCACGATGTTTTCATTGATCGCTCTTTCTTCATTGACTCAGGAACGACCACACACCATAAACACATTGGCTTCAGCAGCCTTTGTAATGCTTTTGTTTCAACCTTTGTGGTTATTCGAGATTGGTTTCCAAATGTCTTTTGCTGCCGTGTTAGCCATTGTTACTCTAAATCCTTTCTTCTCCTCGTTATGGCCAACAAAAAACAAAATCCTAAGTAGATTCAGAGATCTATTATCTGTTTCCATTGCTGCACAGATAGGAGTTGCCCCAATCGTTGCCTTCTATTTCCATCGTTTCTCTATTTATTTCATTCTTGCAAACCTATGGGCGATACCGATGGTAACCTTAATAATGTATATGACTTTACTGATGCTTGTGCTTTCTCCTTTTTTGGCTATTCAGCAAGGGGTCGCATTCTGTCTAAACAGACTGATTCACTGGCAGAATGTAGGCCTAGATTACATCAGTCAGTTGCCTCATGCTTCCATTGATCGCATATGGATAACCATTGGAGAAATTGTTGGATTTTATATCGTAATATGGTTGTTCTATCGTTTCTTCAAGAAACGGACAGCCTATCATACACTATGTGCATTGGGCAGTTTGTTCCTTTTATTATTTATCCATTTAGGACTTTCCATTTATAACAAATTTAATCCAAGCATTGTCTTTTATAATGTACGAGGATGTCCTGCAGTTCATTTGGTCTCAGATACTGGAAACTCATGGATTGGTACAACGGACAGCTTACCATATTTGGGTACGCTCATGAATCAGGCAAATCCCTATTGGATACATCACCAGTTAGAAATTCCAAAAATGCTAACTAGCAAAAACCAAATCGTATCTTTTCGTGGGAAGCGAATTTGTTTCATCAATGATGCTCGTTGGAGATGGAAGGAAAGTGACTTGAAACTTTCCATTGACTACTTATATATTTCCAATGGATATAGAGGAACACTCGAAGAACTAACAAAGCTGTTCGATATTAACGAGGTGGTTATTGATGCCTCTTTGTCTGCCTATTACACCAATCGCTTGGTGGTTGAATGTAAAGAAAGAAACATTCCTACACATCATCTTGCGGAAGAGGGTATTCTCCAAATACCCATATAAAAAAGAAGGGGTATCTATCACAGACACCCAATCTCTAATAACCTTAAATCTAATACCATGAAAAACACAGTGCAAAGGTAGCAATTTTATGTTATATAACATAAATACGCTCCGAAAAACGCTTGCGTTTAACAAAAATTAAACATTAAGTTTCGATTTTGCTTTATAAAGTTACCATTTCCCCCTACTCTACATAAAGTACCAGTCCTTTGAGGTATTCGCCTTCGGGATGATAGATGTTCACAGGATGGTCTGCAGGCTGTGTGAGTTGATGTAATATGCGCACACTACGTCCTGTCATAGCGGCAGCAGTGAAGATGGAAGTACGGAATTGCTCCTTGCTAACAGCTTGTGAGCAGGAGAAGGTGAACAAAATACCTCCGGAACGTATCTTTTCCAAGGCCTTCACATTGAGCTTGCGGTAGCCTTGAAGAGCATTACGCAAAGCATCACGGTGCTTAGCAAAAGCAGGAGGATCAAGGATAATGAGGTCATAGTGCCCATCTTCCATCTGATCAAGGAACTTGAAGGCATCTTCAGCATAAGCGGTATGACGCTGATCGTCAGGGAAATTGAGACGGACATTCTGATTGGTCAGCTCAATGGCTTTAGCGGAGCTATCTACGGAATGTACCAAATGAGCACCACCTCTTAAGGCATAGACGGAGAAACCACCTGTGTAACAAAACATGTTAAGCACATCACGGCCACAAGCATAGCGTTCCAAAAGAGCACGGTTCTCGCGCTGATCAACAAAGAAGCCAGTCTTCTGCCCTTTCGCCCAATCGATATGAAATTTTAAGCCATACTCCAACGCAACATTCTCCTGACTTCCACCAATGAGAAAACCGTTTTCAGCGCCAAGATCAGCCTTATATGGCAAGGTGGTTTCTGATTTATAATAGATGTGCTTGATACTTTCTTTCATTATCTCCAACAGGGCATCGGCTATCTGCTTACGACAACAGTGCATACCTACAGAATGTGCCTGCATCACAGCGGTCTGTCCGTAAATATCAATAACTAGGCCTGGAAGATTGTCTCCTTCACCATGTACTAATCGATAGGTACTATGGTCGGGACGGGCACAAAGTCCGATAGCTTGCCGCATTTCGAAAGCTATCTGCAATTTACGCTTCCAGAAATCAACGTCAATCACTTCATCTTCATGGAAGGTTAAGATTCTGACGGCAATACTACCTATCTGATAATGCCCCCGGGCTATGAAATTGCCCTTGGCTGTATATATGTCTACCAGTTCCCCTTCTTCTGGAGTACCGTCGATATAGGAGATGGCTCCAGAGAAGACCCAAGGGTGGTAACGCTTCAGTGATTCTTCCTTCCCTGACTTTAAATAGATTTTGTGCATATCTCTTCTTCGTTAACTTTCTGAATGATAAAATCGCCCGACTGTTTCAACTCTTCCAGCTTATGGTAGATCTTCAGACAAGCCCATGCATCGATGGCTGCATACTCTTGTTGTGCTATCGTCAATTGCTCTGCATCCCAGTTTGACAATCGTTGCCCTTTGGAAATCTTTTCTCCAAAAAGAATGGCATAAATTTTCTGCAGACTTTTCTCCTCTATACCGAAAGCACTGACATACTCCTGCAGTTCTATATAACCTTCAGGATTGAAGGATGCACGCTTTTTCAGCATCAAGAAGTCGTCTTTCAACGACAATCCTATCTTCAGTAGCTTAGGATTCTCCAAGAGTCGTACAATAGAAGGTGTCAGTCCTACCTTATTCAGCCGGAAAAGATAAGATGCTTCATCAGTGGCAAGTTGAAGCAAAGAAACCAGATGAACTTCGCCTTTTCGGAAGGAGGGACGTGTTTCAGTATCTATGCCTATAATAGAGCATTTTTCAAGAGAGATGGCGGCTTTCTCAATATCCCAGAGATTATCCACTACCTTGATTCTGCCCTCGAACGAGACCAAAGGCATGGTGTTGATGGTTTCTTTTTCTATGATATTATGGATAATCATGGGGTCAGTCATAGTACTTGTCCTCGTCTTCATCGATGGTATCTGAAGCAAACTTCAACTCATGTAACGCACGTAACGTGTTCACTAATTTCTGCCCCCAGTAAAGTCTGAAATTCTCCTGACAAAGGGCCAAGGCATCGTTCATGGTAAGATTCAATCCTTGTCGGAAAATAAAAATGAAATTGCAGATGTCCTGATAGATATCTGCCAAATCTTCGGAAATATGCTTGGCTATAGGGGTGTCACTGTACTTCATGTCTTCCATAAAGACATCAAGATACACATCATCTTTAGTCAAGATACGGGCGATGTTGGTGCGGATATATTCATAATCTTCTTCGGTAACATGCTCTTCGAGAAGCTCATTGCCCAAGGATTCACAGGGAGGAAGGAGCAGTGCCTTGATGTAGAGCAAGGGCAAAACTTTCAAAGTAGTATCTACAAACTGGTCTTTTTCTGTAGATACAGCTTGCTCCATCAACTTGCAGAACTCCGCTGCCACAGTGACGAAGTCGATTACATTCCTATCGAATATTGCCTTACTCTCTTTTACCATAGCTTTTGATATTTGGAGGCAAAGATAATGTAAATTGTGAGCAAAAGCAAAAAGGAAGGGTATAAACTGTCATATTACTTTCCCCAAATTCCGCTTCCCTCACGAGGGAATAAATTTTACCTCACGAGGAAAGTCAAATTTCCTCATGAAACTCCATTTGAAAAGAAGGTGGGAAATACACTGTTTACTGTCCACAACTGTCCACATCCCGAAGGTATGTCTATAAAGCAAAATGTGGACAGTTGTGGACAGTGGACAGTTAGTTTTTGTCTATTACACTTAAACAGAACAGGGGCGAACCTCGCGGTTCGCCCCTGAATTATAGCTTAGAATGTATGTCTAAACTAAAGGATTACTTCCAGTTCTCGCCCTGAACAATGCGACCCATAGCAGCCTGCAATGTTGTAGTAGGAATTGGGTAGGTTACCCAGTTTGCATTGTAAACGTTAGAGAACTTATTTGCAAAGAACTGATTCTCATATGCACGGTATGCATTCAGAACATCAGCAGCCTCACCCCAACGAGCAAGGTCGAACCAACGATGACCTTCCATACCGAACTCAGCACGCATCTCACGCTTCAGAGCGGTAAGAGCCTCTTCCTTGCTTCCGAAGCTGTCGTACAGACCAATCTTATAGGTAGCAGCAGCACCAGTCTTAACTTCACCTGTTGCAACGTTAGTCAGTGTCTTACCAGCATCTGGATTCTCTACGAAACTGTTAGCTGCGCGAGCACGTACCTTATTGATCAATGTTAGAGCAGTGCCCAGATCACCTTCCTGGATAGCGCACTCAGCACGCATCAACAGAATGTCGGCGAAGCGGATCACGTGATAGTTGGCAGCGTTAGAACCGATAGCGGTAGCCACAGCCGTAGAACCACGGTCAGCTTTGCGGTGCTGATACTTGATGTTCATCTGCAGACCACCATTGGTATAGTCACGTACCCAACCGTTCAAACCTGTAGGAATACCATAATCCAGGTAAGGAACACCGAAACGACCTGCGCAGTAGTCCAGACGTGGATCCACTGGAGTATCCAGATCAGTTACAGGAACACCGTCTTGCAAAGTTGTCAGAGGACCAAAGTCGGTGTAGTTCTTCAAAGGCAGACCCTTATCATCCACCATGAAGCTGTTTACGAACTCATAGGTTGGCTGATAGAAACCCCAACCACCAAGGCCGAGGGCACCTGGAGAACCAATAGCTGGGCTATATACGGCAGCATTGGTATCAGTCTGGGTACCGTTGATAGTCAACTGTACATCGAATACAGACTCACCAGTCCAGTCAGAGGTATTAGCATTGTTGAACAGCTCTCCGTAAGTATCAGCCAGACGGTACTTCTGACCCTTGGCATCTACACCGTTGTTGATGATGTCATCCAACAGGTTCTTGGCATCTGCCCAATGGTTGGCAGAAGCGTTCTTGCCGTTGAATGGAGAAGACCAGTAGAGGTAGAACTTAGCTAACATAGCCTTAGCCATCCAAGAAGTGGCACGACCATAGTTACCTGCATTCCAAGTTGCTGGCAGGCCATTAATAGCATCCTTAAAGTCTTGCTCAACCAGATTCCAGATATATACGTAGTTACCGCTTTCATCCACATTGGTTACCTGTGGGTCAGTGTTTGCCTGATAGTCCTCCAGAGTCACATAAGGAATGGCAGCACCGAACATACGGATAGCCTCGAATTCCCATACAGCCTTGATGAACTTTGCCTGGGCAATGATCAAGTCAGGATTGGAAAGCTTATCGCCAGCTTTTCCTACCATATCCATCACGTTATTGGCACGTTTAATGGCCTCGTAGCAACCATTCCACTTACCTGAGATGTAAGAGTTAGAAGCATCAAACTGGTAAACTTCGATGGCTGTAAAGTCAGACTGGTCGGATGACTGAGAACCCTTGTTGGCATCTGCACCGGCAACGTCGCCGAAACAGTAGTTTGAAAGGGCACCATAACCCATCCAGCTGGTCTGGTTCATGTTATTGAAAGAAGAGTAGGCACCGTTCAACACCATGTCAATACCGCTCTCAGTGGTCAGCGTACCTTCTGACACTGCACCAGCAGGGTCGAGCACCAGGAAGTCGTCGCCGCAGCTCGTCATAGTCAGGGTAGCAAGTGCCATTGCTGAATATAATATCGCTTTTTTCATATTGTATTTCAATTTAATAGTTTTAATAATTAAACCTTTCTTCTTTTAATGTCTCCTCCGTTTGCCCCTCCCCGCTTGGGGGGAGGGAACAGGGAGAAACTATCTTTTGGTAGTCTGTTCATTAATTAGAAGTCAATGTTCACACCGAACAGGTACTGACGTGGAATACCATATGCACCGTAGTCGATGCCCTTAGACTGGTCACCTGATACGCTGTTAACTTCAGGATCAAGTCCTTCGTAACCGGTAATGGTGAATACGTTAGACAGCTGGAAGTACAGGCGGATGCGAGACAGAGTCAGCTTCTGAACCACCTTGCGAGGCAGGGTGTAACCCAGGGTCAGAGTCTGCATACGCAGGTAAGAACCGTCGGTTACATAGTCAGAGTGTGACTGGGTGTTCTCTGCATGAGTGTCACCATATACCCACAATGGCAGGGTTCCATTAGGATTGCTTGGACTCCAAGCCTTCTCAATACGGTCGTATCCGTAAACGTTACCCAGGTTACCCCACAGAGTATAGTACTCGTAGTGCTTGTAGATATCATTACCAAGTGAATAGTACAGATAAGCACTCATATCCCAATTCTTCCAATTCAAACCGATATTGACACCACCTGTCAGGTCTGGATGAGGATTACCGATGATAGTACGGTCGTTAGCGTCCACCTTACCGTCGCCGTTGATGTCCTTCCACTTGTAGTGACCTACGTAAGAAGCAGCTGACTTAGCCAAGTCGTCTGCAGAAACCACACCGTAAGGCAGTGCACCATAGTTCAATACTTCGCTCTCGCTCTTGTAGATACCGTCGTCTACATAACCATAGAACATACCTACAGGCTGTCCTACGGTAGTAATAGTCATCTGAGAGATACGAGAAGAGTAGAACAGGTCAGAAGCACCCAGTTTTTCTACCTTATTCTTGTACCAAGAAGCGTTGGCGTTGATGTTGTAAGATACCTGGCCGATCTTGTCTCTCCAGCCGATGGAGAAGTCGATACCGGTATTCTTGATATTACCCTGGTTAGTGTTAGGCTTGCTACCAGCACCTGCCAAAGATGTCCAAGAAGCTGGAACCAACATGTCAGAAGTCTTCTTGATATAGAAGTCGAAGCTTGAAGTCAGACGATTGTTGAATGCTGTTAAGTCATAACCCACGTTGAACATCTTGATGGTCTCCCACTTAGCGTTCTTATCACCCAGAGCGGATACACCGTAACCAGTGGCAGCACCAGAGTTCTCACCAGCAATACCATAAAGGTAACGAGTTGGGTTAGAGTACTGGAATGCGTAGTTGTAAGCACCGATGTTAGAGTTACCGGTTGTACCGTAACCAGCGCGGAGCTTCAAGTCATCCAACCAAGTCTCATGAGCCTTGGCCATGAATGGCTCGTCAGAGATACGCCAACCAAGAGAGATGGATGGGAAGGTACCCCAACGGTTAGCCTCAGAGAACTTAGAAGAAGCATCACGACGGATGGTTGCTGTTACCAGATACTTGCCTGCATAAGAGTAGTCCAAACGTCCGAAGAGACCGAACATGGTGTTCACTGAACCCATGCCACCACCATTACCAAGTGAAGAAGTACCACCATTACCGATGGTCCAAGTGTTGGTGTCATCCTCGAATACGTAGTCATTACGCCATGCACTGATGTTGCGGCCGATACCCATCTTCAATGCTTCAGAACCTGCCAATATAGTAAAGTCATGGTTTTCAGCTACGGTAAACTTATACTGTGCGGTGTTGGTCCACTGCCAACCAAAGCTCCAAGAACCATTCTCATTGAATGTATTGCGAGAAGAACCTTCCTTATCCCATGCAATTGACTTCTTGCTCATACTCAGACCCCAGCCACCATTCAAATTAATAGCGAACTGAGAACGCAGGGTCAGACCTTTGATCCAAGGATCCTTCAACTCTGCGAAGAATGAAGACTGCATACGGAAGTTACGGTTCCAGTTGTCATAGCCGTTAACAACGCTCTGGAGAGCAGAAGTGTTACGACCACCGTTACCCTGAGAACCAGCGAAGTCGCCGCCTACGTTGTAGGCAGGAACCCACTTGTTCATGGTGTAGGTCTGACCGAAGGTAGAACCATCACCCTGACCACCACGCTCACCGCGAGTCAACATAACAGCAGCGTTGGTGTTCTGGCCAACTGTGAAGTGCTTGGTTGGGTTGAATGTGGTATTCAATCGGAGTGAGTAACGCTCGAAGCTTGAACCCTTGATCGTACCGTTACGATCCTGATAAGCCAAAGACATTGAGTACTGGCCCTTCTCGCCACCGCCCATTACAGAGAGCTCATGGTTCTGTGACCAACCAGTCTGGGTTACCATATCGTACCACTGAGTACCAGCGCGTGCTTCTTCCTCAGTGCCACCAAGAATCTCCTTAATATAATAATATGCAGACAATGCATATGAGTGAGAACCATCAGGCTTATAAGCATCAACTAAGCCCTGATAGCTACCAAACTGCTCCATAATCTGACTCTTGCTCATACCGGCAGGAACGATGGTGTAAGGCATGTTATTCTCAATGCTCATACCTACAAAGTTACCATTGGCATCGTAAGCAGAACCAAACTGCTGGTGACCACTGATCTTAGTTGGGTCAGCACCACGAACTTCTACTTGGTTCTTCTGTGACTGACCGATAGCCTGCATAAAGTCGTATGCGCCCATGGTATTGAAACCATCATTAGCCATAGTTGAAGCAGAAATGTAGCCATTGTAGGATACACGAACCTTGCCTTCCTTGTTACCCTGCTTGGTAGTGATGATGATCACACCGTTTGCAGCACGGGCACCGTAGATAGCGGTAGCTGCAGCATCCTTCAGTACCTGGAATGATTCAATATCGTTAGGGTTCACTGAGTTAACAGAAACTCCTTGTACACCATCCACAATGATCAGAGGGTCGGAACCGTTCACACCGCCGACACCACGTACACGGATCGTAGTTGATGCACCTGGAGCACCACCACCGGATACGTATACACCGGCTGCACGTCCCTGCAATGCCTCCGTGAAGGTTGCCACAGGCTGCTCGGCAATAGCGTCGCGAGACACAACTGCTACCGAACCCGTAATATCCTTCTTAGCTTGCGTACCGTAACCTACGACTACCACTTCTTCCAAAGTCTCGGAATCTTCACGAAGGGTAACTTCCAAAGTAGTCTGATTTGGCTGCAGAGCAACCTCCTGAGTTACATAACCTACGAATGAAACCTGAATAGTAGCGTTGTTTGGAACGCCCTGAATAACGGCAACACCGTCCATGTTAGTAATACCACCGATGGTAGTACCCTTCACCAATACGTTGGCGCCGATAACCTCTCCCAGTGCATCCTTAACAGTTACGGTCACTGTGCGGCCGTTCTGCTGGATACCCTCAATGCCTGTTGTCTCATTCACTGCTGCTGAGGCACTCATTGGCATACAAACAGCAAGGAACAGAGGCAATGCGCATAATCCTAAATGTTTTTTCAAAAGATTGTTTCTCATATCTTTCTAATGTAAGGTTAATAATACATTTGTTAATGTTAGTTCTTTTTAAGGTTGTGACAGACATACTGTCATGATTGTCTAATTTTTCATAATATCAAGCTCTGTTTCATAGGCATTAGATTGTTTATTAACTTGTTAATACTATATATCATCTATCATTTATTATCTTTCATTATCAAACCACAAAAACAAATCTCTACTGTGACGCACTTGCAGTTTATCTAAATGCGTTATTTACAGAGATTTATAATTCAACCAATTCTCAGTCACAGACATTACCCCTAATTTATTCCCTTCAAAGTTACATAAATATCTTTATCCAAACAACTTTTGTCTTATTTTTTTTTAAAATTGTTTCATTATGCATATATATTCCTGCAAATAGGGATAGGAGCTTAATTATATAAAATAAATAAGGTGCAGGATACATCCCACACCTTATCTATATAGATTCATAAAAGTGCCTTAGGCAATAACAATCGACTTATTTCACAACGATCTCCTTAATAGGCTCAGCGGGTTTCAGAATGTCATTTGCCTTCCAAGTCTGACCTTTAGCTAGACGGAATGGCACAGTAGCCTTCGTGTCATTTACATTAGCAGAGAAGCGAATACTATAGTTTCCAGCAGCTGTTTCCCACTGTGAAGCAGCTTCATTAAACGATGCCAATGAATAAGCATCCACATCAATCGTTAAAGTTTGACTTTCACCAGGTGCCAACTCCTTAGTCTTTGCAAAACCCTTCAGCTCTGACTCTGGTTTCACCAGTCCTCCAGATGGGGCAGATACATAAAGCTGAACCACTTCTTTACCAGCCACAATACCTGTATTCTTTACGGTGATGGTGGCACGGAAGCCATCCTTAGTAGCAGTTACCTTTGGAGCGCTATAGGCAAAGGTCGTGTAACTCAATCCATAACCAAACGGGTAAGAAACCTCCTTCCCAGCAGTTTGATAGTAACGATAGCCTACCCAAATACCTTCCTCATAGTTGCAATAAGAGACGTTCTTCACATTGCCACGAACATTGCCACCCATGCCCATCATACCATCAGATACTTGATCGTATGGGAAGTTCTTGGAAGAAGGATCGTCCATGTAGTTATTGATCCAAGTCATCGTAAGCTTTCCAGAAGGATTCACCTTACCTGTAAGAATATCGGCTACAGAGTAACCACCTTCCTGACCTGGTTGCCAAGCCAACAAGATGGCATCAGGCATGGATTTCCAGGAAGCAGATTCGATTTCGCCACCAATGTTCAGTACCACAACAACTTTCTTACCTGCCAGATGAAATGCTTCAGTGACATCATTCAGCATCTGACGCTCCATATCTGAAAGCGTGAAATCATTAGGTACATTACGATCACCACCTTCACCAGCATTACGACCAATGGTCACGATAGCGATATCATTCTCTGCTACTTGGTTGTCAATGATGGCGCGAGAAATGGGCATCTCTGGCAGAGGATCTTCACCTAAGCTCAGCATTGCCATCATACCACCTACAGAACGACGGGAAGCTGTCTGAAGAGCCAATTGATAGGCCTTATAACCTTCATAGAGATTCTTCAGTTTCTCGTTTACTTCGAAACCTGCTTCTTTAAGACCTGAAAGCAAATCGATGGTATATGCCTTATTCACATTACCAGAACCCGTACCACCTGCAATGAAATTGTAGGAAGTCATACCAAACAAAGCCACTTTCTTGGCATCCTTAATAGGCAAGGTATTACCCTCATTCTTTAGCAAAACCATACCTTCTGCTGCTGATTGACGCGTTACAGCTGCATGAGCCTTGAGGTCAGGCTTGTCACTATATTTATATCCCTTGAAGCGTGGAGTCTTCACGATGTACTCCAGAATACGCTTCACGCAGATATCCACATCTTCCATGCTGAGTTTACCCTCATTCACAGCCTTGATAAGGTCAGTCTTCTGCTGTGGCATACCAGGCTCCATAAGGTCGTTTCCTGCATGAACCTGAGCGGCGATGTCACGCACCATGGTCCAGTCGGTCATCACGATACCATTGAAACCCCATTCATCACGAAGCAAAGTAGTCAGCAATTCACGATTCTCCTGAGTGTAAGGTCCATTCAACTTATTGTATGATGACATGATGGTCCAAGGCTGAGCGTCTTTCACCACCATCTCAAAAGCCTTAAGATAAATCTCACGCAGAGCACGTTGATTCAGGCGGGAATCCACGTTCATACGATTGGTTTCCTGACTGTTGGCAGCAAAATGCTTAGCACTTACTCCCACGCCGTTGCTCTGAATTCCATTTACATAAGCAGTAGCAATCTTACCAGTGAGGAAAGGATCTTCGGAATAATACTCAAAGTTACGTCCGTTCAACGGATTACGATGAATGTTCATACCTGGAGCCAAAAGTACGTCGATACCATACTCCAGCACCTCGTTACCCATGGCCTTACCTACCTCTGCCACCAGTTGCACATTCCAAGTACTGGCCAAAGAGGTACCCACAGGAAAGCCCGTAGCATAGTAAGTTTGATTGGTTCCCTGGCGAGTTGGGCTGATACGCACACCTGCAGGTCCGTCGGAAAGAACGGTGCGAGGAACGCCTAAACGCTCTACTGCATTGGTGGTACCTGCGGCGCCTGGAACCAGTACATCAGAAGAAGCTGTCATGGCACCAGCAGTCATACTGCCCCAGCCACCACCAACAATAAGTTCAGCCTTCTCTTCAAGAGTCAGAGCCTTTACGATGTCATCCACATTGTTTGGAGTCAGTCTCTGAGCACTTACAGAAGCTACACACAATGTGGCACTTGCTAACAGAATCAGTTTTTTGTTCATAATGTAATCAGAAAAATAATTGCTTAATTCTGACGACAAAGTTACATATTATTTTATACCTAATTATATATTTAAATAAAATAAAAATGTTCCTTCAAGTGGGATTGTTGTTCTTTTCAAGAGATTTGCGTACTTTTGCAAGCATGAATCAATATTGGGAACTTTTTAAAATATTTTTCCGGATTGGAGCATTTACAATTGGAGGAGGTTATGCTATGGTGCCTCTGATTGAAGACGAGATAGTTGCCAAGAGAAAATGGATTAAGTCCGAAGATTTCTTGGACTTATTGGCGATTGCCCAAAGTAGTCCTGGTATCTTGGCCGTCAACATTGCCATCTTCGTGGGCTATCGTCTGAAAGGGATGAAAGGTAGTCTGGTTACTTCACTTGGTGCAATCCTCCCTTCTTTCCTGATGATACTTGCCATCGCTTTGTTCTTCCAACAGTTCAAAAGCAATGTGTATGTAGAAAAGGTATTCAAGGGTATTCGTCCTGCGGTTGTGGCATTGATTGCAGCACCTACATTTAAATTGGGGAAGAGTGCCAAAATCAATCGTTACACTATTTGGATTCCTGTCATTTCTGCCTTACTGATATGGCTCTTAGGATTCTCACCTATTTGGATTATCATTGCGGCAGGAGCAGGTGGCTTTATGTATGGGCGTTTTTATGAAAGAAGATCATAAGAACAGAAGCAACAAAAGATTTTATAATGATTTATTTTTAAAGCATGCTTTATTTTCAGTTATTCATAACCTTCTTTCAGATTGGTCTCTTTGGTTTTGGAGGAGGCTATGCAATGCTTTCGCTGATACAAGGAGAGGTAGTGACACGCTATGGATGGCTTACGGCTCAAGAGTTTACGGATATCGTGGCTATCAGTCAGATGACTCCTGGACCCATTGGTATCAATTCTGCGACTTATGTAGGATACCAAGCGACTGGCAGCGTACTTGGTTCCATTATAGCCACATCTGCTGTAGTATTGCCTTCATTTATCTTGATGTTGACCATCAGTAAATTCTTTCTGAAGTATCAGCATCATCCTATAGTTACCTCCATCTTTGCAGGATTGCGCCCAGCAGTGGTGGGCTTATTGGCAGCAGCGGCTCTTGTATTGATGAAGGTAGAGAACTTTGGTTCTCCTACATTAAACACTTACCAGTTTGTGATCAGTTGTTTGCTCTTCGCTTTTGCCTTTATTGCCACTTACAAGTTTAAGGCAAATCCTATTCTTCTGATCCTCGCCTGCGGACTTATAGGATTGGTAGTATATTAGGATACTTATAGCTTCACCTTTTTCTTCACTGCCTTTGATTCATTATGAAGGCGATCGAGTGAAGTAATGACATAAGTATAAGATTCCGTGCCACTTACATAAGGCAGGCGATACATTGTATTACTTGTAATGGTCACGATATGTGAAGGATCCCCCAAATTCACACGTTCTCCTTTAGCGAAACGATAAATCACATAGCGCTTAGCCACATCCATCTCTGTCTTTGCTTTGGGAGCAAACCAAAGCAGCACATACCCATCCTCTGTCCAAATAGGCTTCACTTTCAGCGGTTTACCTGGTGCTTTCTTATCTATAAATGGAGAAGTTGGTATCAATGCAGGATAACGATGATAGTCGTTCACATAAGCATCGCGAACCCCTCCCTGATTTTCGACAAAAGCTGCAGCATACCATTGGCAACTGCCTCCAATGGTTGGATAAGCGCGTTGTACCAACATCTTGTGCGCCAGTTCATTATTCTCAGGAGTGGTATATTGCAGTGTATTAGGAATTGACTGTCCGATGAAGAGCGGACGCCCTTCTGTATGTGAAGCCCACCACTCCACCAATGTGTCATAATCAGCTGCAGGATGACCTTTCTGCCAATAAATCTGAGGAATGCTATAATCTATCCATCCGTTTCTTGCCCATAAAAGCACGTCTGCATAGAGGTCGTCGTAATTTTGCAAACCATTCGTCGCACTTCCATCAGGATCGCTTTTCTGATTTCGATAGATACCAAAAGGAGAAATGCCAAATTTCACCCATGGTTTGATACTTCGAATAGTCCTATGCAACTGCTCAATCAACAAGTTCACATTGTTTCTACGCCAATCACCTTTATTGACAATGCCCTGATTGCCAACATACTGCATAGCTTGCTGATAATAAGCCTCATCCGGAAACTCCTGTCCTGCTACTGGGTAGGGGTAGAAATAGTCGTCCATGTGAATCGCATCAATATCATAGCGCGTAACAATGTCTGAAACCACGCGACAAATATAATCCCGACTCTCTTGAAGTGCAGGATTAAAATAGAGTTGGTCGCCATAAGGCAGGAACCAATTAGGATGCAGATTATAGATATGTGATGCAGCCAATGTCATATTGGCAGAAGTTTTTACACGATAGGGATTGATCCACGCATGAAACTCCATTTCGCGCTTATGACATTGGTCGATCATAAACTGCATGGGATCCCAATAAGGAGAAGGCGGCTGTCCTTGAACACCAGTAAGATAACTGCTCCAAGGCTCAATCTCTGAAGGATACATAGCATCTGCCGCAGGACGCACTTGGAAAATGATGGCATTGATACCTGCCTCTTGAAGATTATCCAATTGAGCGATCAAGTTTTGCTGCATTTGTTGTGCAGGCATTCCCCTGAACTGTCCATTTACTGCCTGAATCCAGGCTCCTCTAAACTCCCGCTTTGGCTGCAAAGATTGGGCTTGCAACTGCAGAGTAAATGTAATCATCAAAAAAACAAGTAGCTTTCTCATACCTTTTATATAATTTAGCAGCAAAGATAGTGCAAAATTCTGAATAACACTATCTTTTCTCGCTTTATTACCGAGGAAGTTGGACGTACTACTAAGGATATTATGTTTTCAAAGGCTTTGAATAGGTGAAGAAATAAAACAACGCTGAAAAGAAGAAGACAGGCTATCTTTATTCACATCGGACATGAAAATAGGCTGCGGCTTGGGAATAAAAAAGAATAGATTCTTTTTGTATTTCGCTCGCCTTGCACTATCTTTGCAATTTAATCAAAATAATTATGGCAGAAAATAAGGCAATCGTCATCAAAGGCGCCAGAGTCAATAATCTGAAGAACATTGACGTGGTGATCCCAAGAGGTAAGTTCGTTGTAATCACGGGTTTATCTGGATCTGGAAAGTCATCGTTGGCTTTTGATACCCTCTACGCAGAAGGGCAGCGACGCTATGTAGAAAGCTTGAGCAGCTATGCCCGTCAGTTCTTAGGGAGACTCCATAAGCCTGAATGCGACTTTATTAAAGGTATCCCCCCTGCCATCGCCATCGAACAGAAAGTCAGCAGTCGGAATCCTCGTTCCACCGTTGGAACTTCTACAGAAATTTACGAATACCTGAGATTGCTTTTTGCGCGCATAGGAAGGACATTTAGTCCTATCAGCGGACAGGAAGTAAAGAAACACGATGCAGAAGATATCGTGAAATGCATGCTCGACCATAATGATGGATTGCGCATGACATTATTAGCACCAATCGCTCTGAGGAAAGGTCGAAATTTGGAAGACCAATTGAGCATTTATTTAAAGGAAGGATTTAATCGTCTGGAAGTCAATGGAGAAACCGTGCGAATCGAGGATTATAAGTACAATCCTAAGGATGTGATTTTCTTGATGGTGGACCGTCTGGTGGTTTCCCATGAAAAAGATGTCATCAGTCGTCTAACAGACTCTGCGGAAACAGCAATGTACGAAGGAGACGGAGCTTGCTTACTCCGTTTCTATGAAATAGACGGAACCACACAGTTATATAGATTCAGTACAAAGTTTGAAGCCGACGGCATCGTCTTTGAAGAACCTTCTGAACAGATGTTTTCCTTTAATTCACCTTTGGGTGCTTGTCCTGAGTGTGAGGGATTTGGAAAGATTATCGGCATAGACGAGCATCTGGTGATACCTAATCGCTCTCTGTCTGTCTACGAAGGAGCAGTGGTGTGTTGGAGAGGAGAAAAAATGGGCGTCTGGCGTGAAATGGTCATCAAAGGGGCAGAAAAGGCAGGTTTCCCCATCTTCACACCATATTATGAATTAACAGAAGAACAACGACGCATGTTGTGGGAAGGAACCCCATATTTCGAAGGTATCAATGCGTTCTTTAAGATGGTCAGTGAGAATCAGTATAAGATTCAATATCGTGTGATGCTAGCACGTTACAGAGGCAAGACCATTTGTCCAAAATGTCATGGATCAAGGTTGAAACAAGAAGCCAACTATGTACGTGTGGGAGGGAAGAATATCAGTCAGTTGGTGGAAATGCCTATCACAGAGCTGAAGGTATTTTTTGGCCATCTCCAGCTTGATGACCATGAGCGTGATATAGCAAAAAGGATACTTATAGAGATCAACAATCGTCTACAGTTTATGCTGGATGTAGGGTTAGGCTATCTGACACTAAACCGACTTAGCAATTCGTTATCGGGAGGAGAGAGTCAACGCATCAATCTGGTAACATCTTTAGGAAGCAGTTTGGTGGGTAGTCTCTATATCCTTGATGAGCCCAGCATCGGCCTACATAGTCGTGATACCAACAGGCTTATCAAAGTATTAAGAGAACTTCAGCAACTGGGAAATACTGTAGTCGTTGTGGAACACGATGAAGAAATCATCCGTGCCGCAGATTATATCATCGATATTGGTCCCAATGCAGGAAGATTGGGTGGCGAAATCGTCTATCAAGGCGACATGAAAAATTTGAAGCCAGGAAGTAACAGCTATACGGTTCGTTATCTGCTTGGAGAAGAGACTATTCCATTGCCTGAAAGTCGACGTTCTTGGAATAATTACATCGAAATCAAAGGAGCCCGAGAAAACAATCTAAAAGGAATCAATGTACGTTTTCCTCTCAATGTCATGACAGTAGTCACTGGCGTAAGTGGCTCTGGAAAAAGTACTTTAGTACGTGACATCCTTTATAGGGCTATGAAACGGGAGCTAGATGAAGCAACTGAACGTCCAGGTGAATTCGTTTCGATTGGTGGCGACCTTCAGAGCCTTAAGAACGTTGAATTTGTGGACCAAAACCCTATCGGAAAATCTACTAGAAGCAATCCTGTGACCTATCTCAAGGCCTATGATGAGATACGTAAATTGTGGGCAGAACAACCACTCTCCAAGCAGATGGGCTATTCGCCTTCTTATTTCAGTTTCAACACTGAAAATGGAGGACGTTGCGAAGAGTGTAAAGGCGAAGGAACAACCATTGTAGAGATGCAGTTTATGGCAGATTTGGTCTTGGAATGTGAATCTTGTCACGGCAAGCGATTCAAGGCTGATACTTTGGAAGTAAAGTTCCACGATGCCAGTATCTTCGACGTATTGGAAATGACTGTCAACCAAGCCATCGAGTTCTTCTCTAAATATGGACAGAAGAAAATAGTTGCAGGTCTCAAACCACTGCAGGATGTGGGATTAGGATATGTCAAATTAGGGCAATCCTCTTCGACCTTATCAGGAGGAGAAAACCAGCGCGTAAAATTGGCTTATTACCTCAGTATGGAAAAGAAAGAGCCTACCCTATTTATTTTTGATGAACCAACTACAGGACTTCATTTCCATGATATAAAAAAGTTACTTGCTGCATTTGATGCATTGATAAAGAGAGGTCATTCCATTCTTATTATCGAGCATAATCTAGAGATGATTAAATGTGCAGATTGGGTGATAGACATGGGACCCGAAGGGGGTGAAAAGGGTGGTTATGTAATTGCAGAAGGAACTCCAGAAGATATTGCGAAGTGCGAACAAAGCTATACAGGGAAGTTCCTTTCACATTCGTTTTAAAGTAGCTTTTTCTCGTTTTTAGGATACAAATATTGCACATATTAGTTTTTTTACGTAGCTTTGAGCATTATTTATCTTAAAATATTAGTGTGTATGTTACGTAAAATCAGACTGACGCTGGCTGTCATCTTCTTTGTGCTGATCACACTGCTGTTCATGGATTTCACAGGAACATTGCATGTGTACTTCGGCTGGATGGCGAAAATCCAGTTCCTGCCAGCAGTGCTGGCACTCAACGTGGGCATTATCCTGCTTTTGGTAGTTCTGACACTTATCTTCGGACGCATCTACTGCTCTGTAATCTGCCCTATGGGCGTGATGCAAGACATTATCGCGTGGATAGGCAAGAAGGCTCGCCCAAAGAAGGAGCAGAAGATTCCTTACACCTATTCTCCAGCCAAAAGTGTTCTTCGCTACTCGGTACTTGGTGTGTTCATCTTAGCCATCATCGGAGGCATAGGTTCTTTCGTGGCCCTGTTGGCTCCCTACAGCAGCTACGGCCGCATCGCGAGCAACCTGCTCCAGCCCCTCTACCGTTGGGGAAATAACGTTTTGGCTTCTATCGCCGAGCACTATGAGAGCTATGCGTTTTATGACACGGACGTATGGATGAAGTCGCTGCCTACTTTCCTTATCGCGCTGATTACCCTTCTGATTGTAGGCTATTTGGCATACAAGAACGGGCGCACTTACTGCAATACTATCTGTCCTGTAGGAACTGTACTTGGCTTCATCAGCCGCTTCTCGTTCTTCCACATCACCTTCGATGCCGACAAGTGCAAGAGTTGCAGCATGTGTTCCCGCAACTGCAAGGCGAGTGCGATAGACTTCAAGAACCACACGGTGGACTACAGCCGCTGCGTGGCGTGCGGCAACTGTCTGGAGAAGTGCAAGTTCGACGCCCTGCACTACAAATTTGCAGTTCCAAGCATGGCCACAGCCTTCCCAAAGAAGGCAGAGACAGCTCCTGCTAAGGCAACTGCCAAGCCTGCACCTAAAGCAGAAGACAAGCCTGCAGACCCAACGCTTCGCGCTATCTTCTCAGCCATTGCCATCGGAGCAACGGCGAAGGTAGCAAAAGCTCAGATTATCGAAGAAGCCACTGACAAGAAGGTGGACGGAGGTTTAGCCGACATCATCGACAAGGAAGAGCATCCAAGGAACACCCCACTGACCCCTCCGGGATCATTGAGTGCAAGGAACATGAAAAACCACTGTACAGCTTGCCAGTTGTGCGTGTCTGCTTGTCCTAACGGCGTGCTTCGCCCATCCACAGACCTGATGACCTTCATGCAACCAAAGATGGCCTACGAGCGTGGCTACTGCCGTCCTGAGTGTACGGAGTGTGCCGATGTCTGCCCTGCAGGTGCCATTAAGCCTATTACGAAAGAGGAGAAGAGCTCCATCCAGATAGGCCATGCGGTGTGGACGCGAGAGCTCTGCGTGCCTATTCGCGACGGTCAGGAGTGCGGCAACTGCTCACGCCACTGTCCTACTGGTGCCATATCAATGGTTCCTCTGGATGCCGACGATCCCAAATCTCTAAAGATTCCTATTATCAACGAAGAAGCCTGCATCGGCTGCGGTACTTGCGAGGCACTTTGCCCGAGCCGTCCGCTGAGTGCCATCTATGTGGAGGGCCATGAGGTTCACCGTGTGATTTAATATTATTGAGAATTGAAGATTGAGAATTTTTATAATTCATAATTGAATCCTTATGACGAAAATAAATAGACGAGATTTTCTCAAAACTCTGGGTGTTGGTGCTGTGGGAGCTGCTGCTGCCAGTTGTGGACCTAAAAAGCCTGACATGTACGACCCTAATGGACACCATACTACCGAAGTTCCTGTAGATCAGATGACCTATCGCACTTGGCCAACGATGCACAACGATCATATTTCACTATTAGGATATGGTTGTATGCGTTGGCCAATGATTACAGATGCCAATGGACGTCCAACGGCCGTTGATCAGGAGCAAGTGGAACGTTTGATTGATTATGCAATGGCTCATGGTGTGAACTATTACGACACCTCTCCTGCCTATTGCCAAGGATGGTCAGAGAAAGCCACAGGTGATGCATTAAAGAAATATCCACGTGAATCTTTTTACATTGCTACGAAATTGTCCAATTTCGCCCCTCAATCACAAACGTTCGAAGGTTCTAAGGCAATGTACGAAAACTCTTTCAAGGAAATGAGCGTGGATTATATTGACTATTACTTGCTCCATGTAATGGGACAAGGTGGACTCGTTCCTTCTAAGCGTCGTTTCTTTGAGAATGGCATGTACGATTTTCTTGACAAGGAACGTCAAGCTGGAAGAATCCGTCATTTGGGCTACTCTTTCCACGGTGACCAAGAGACGTTTGACTGGACATTGTCAGAACATGACAAGGGAACATTCCACTGGGATTTCGTACAGATTCAGATGAATTACCTAGATTGGCATCATGCTGTAGGTGCTTCCATGACTGCTGAATACATGTATAACGAATTGACCAAACGAGGTATTCCAGTCGTGGTAATGGAGCCTTTGCTAGGAGGTCGATTAGCCAATATCCCTCAGCACTTGGTGGCTCGTCTTAAACAAGCTATTCCCGAGAATAGTGTCGCATCATGGGCTTTCCGCTTCGTAGGTTCTCATCCTAATGTCTTCTGTGCCCTCAGCGGCATGACATACATGGAGAATCTAGAAGATAACATCCGCAGTTTCTCTCCATTGGTAGAGCTGACAGATGCTGAAAAGGATTTCCTCTACGAAACAGCAGACCTTATGCAACAGTATCCGACAATTCCTTGTAACAAATGCCAATACTGTATGCCTTGCCCTTATGGTTTGGATATTCCTGGTGTCTTAACTCACTTCAACAAGTGCGTCAACGAAGGCAATGTTCCAGAGAGTCAGAAAGATCCCGAATATACAAAGCAGCGCCGTGCCTTCCTGGTAGGTTACGATCGCAGTGTGCCAAAACTCCGCCAAGCAGACCATTGTACTGGTTGTAATCAATGTTCACCTCACTGCCCGCAGATGATTAATATTCCAGAACAGATGCAACGTATTAGTGAGTTTGTGGAAGCACTGAAACAAAACACTTTATAGTTCTTGATAATGATAAGAAAGGAAGGGCGTGTCTCAAGACTCGCCCTTTTTTATGTGCTTATACCAACGGAAGAACCATCCAAGAGACAATAACAAAACAATGCTGCCAATAAGGTAAGAAACAGTCGTGCTTAAACCAAAAGCAATAGGCGATACTGCCAAGAAAGTGCAACAAACGGTAGTCATAAACAGCGCTGGTATCAGTGTAATGATATATGGTTTTTTATGTAGTACCAGATATACCGTCAATGTCCATAATGTAAATACAGACAAGGCTTGATTAGCCCATCCGAAATAATTCCAAATAACATTGAAGCCGTCCTCATCGGCAATGTTAAACCAAAGTACTAAGGAGGTTACAATAAAAAGAGGGACACAAATCATCAGGCGCTTCCTAATAGGCTTTTGGTCGAAATGCATAAACTCTGCGACAATAAGTCGAGCGCTTCGTAGTGCAGTGTCACCACTAGTAATAGGAGCTGCCACTACTCCCAACAATGCCAGAATACCACCAAAAGTACCTAACCAACTATTGGAAACAGCAGTAACCACTTGAGGAGCACTGGCTTTTAGTGTAGAACCGACTTCTAAAGCACCTCCATCATAGAAGAAATAAGCACTAATTGAAGCCCAAACCAAAGCAACCATACCTTCAGTTATCATGGCTCCATAGAAGATGGGACGCCCTTGTTTCTCATGCTTTATACAACGTGCCATCAACGGACTTTGGGTAGCATGGAATCCACTTATTGCCCCACAAGCAATCGTGATAAACAAGCATGGGAAGATAGGACCGGCTCCTGGATTCCGATTCTCTAAACCATCCCAAAATTCTGGCAAGTGAGGAGACTTTACAAATAAGCAAGCCAGCATTGCTATTGCCATAAAAATCAATGAGAAAGCGAAAATGGGATAAATCCTTCCGATTATCTTATCTATAGGCATCATGGTTGCAATAATATAATAAGCGAATATCACTATTATCCATATCATTACATCCATATTGGTAAGATCACCTATAATAATGGCAGGACTATAAACAAACACTGCACCTACCATAATGAGTAGCAATACCGAGAAAATCAGCATGACCTTTTTGGTAGTATCACCCAAATAATGCCCTACAAGTTCGGGTAAACCTGCACCCTCATGCCTCACACTCAGCATGCCACTAAGATAATCATGTACAGCACCGGCAAAAATACAACCAAATACAATCCAAAGGTAGGATGCAGGACCGAATTTTGCTCCCATAATAGCACCGAAAATAGGACCAGTCCCTGCTATATTCAAGAACTGTATCATAAAAATCTTCCAACTTGGTAGAACCATGAAATCCACGCCATCTGCTTTCGCAATCGCAGGAGTTGGTCTATTGTCTGGAGCGAACACGCGCTCTACGAAACGTCCGTATAAGAAATATCCCAGCAATAATGCCAAGAGTGATAAAGTAAACGAAACCATGCTTTACTAATGATTTATTGTTTAAACGGTTGCAAAGGTAATGCTTTTTAAACGTATCACGAATTATTACGACATTTTTTTACCTTTTAAGAGAATGAAAAGCATCCTATTGCTAGTAATTACTATTTTTAGTAACTTCGCAGCCGAATATGATTGCTGCATTTCTCATATGGCTAGGACTGATGCTGAATACAACCGTTTCAGCACAATCATTGGATGGACACCCGAAACAAGAAGTAAGGGCCGCATGGATAACCACAGCTTATGGTTTGGATTGGCCAAAAACACGCGCCACTTCAGCTGATAATCGCCAGAAACAGCAGCAAGAACTTATTGAGATATTAGACAAATTGAAAGCTGCCCATTTCAATACCATCCTTTTCCAAGTTCGTACGCGGGGAGAAGTCTTTTACAATTCTCCCACAGAGCCCATGAGTTCTCTTCTTACCGGTCGCATCAACGGTTCTCCAGGATATGATCCTCTACAATTTATGGTTGATGAATGCCATAAACGAGGGATGGAATGCCATGCATGGATGGTGACCATTCCTTTAGGAGACAGAAGACAAATGAATAGATTGGGGAAGCAAGCAGTTACCAGCAAGCAATCGGGAATTACTTTACTTTATAGAGGGGAGTATTTCCTAGATCCCAGTAATCCGAAGACGAAAGAATACCTGATGAAACTCGTCAATGAGATTTTACAAGGCTATGATGTAGATGGTGTGCATTTCGACTATCTGCGATATCCCGAACATCTTCGCCAATTCCCCGATCAAAGACAATTCAGAAGAGATGCCCATGGAAGAAGTTATGCACAATGGCATTTGGACAATATTACCGAAATTGTGCGCTATCTATATAAAGGAGTAAAAGCACAGAAACCATGGGTAAAAGTCAGTTCCAGTCCTGTGGGTAAGTCGCACGATTTAACCCGCTATTCTTCAAAAGGTTGGAATGCTCTTGAAACAGTTAGTCAAGATGTACAAGGATGGCTTGGAGAAGGCATACAAGATCAGATTTATCCCATGATGTATTTCAGTGGGAACAATTTCTATCCATTTGCTTTGGATTGGCAAGAACAGAGCAATGGCCGTCAAGTGATTCCTGGTCTTGGTATTTACTTCTTGGATCCTAAAGAAGGGGATTGGTCAATTGAAGAAATCGAGCGCCAAATTAATTTTACAAGAAACCAAGGATTAAGCGGACAAGGTCATTACCGCGTTCAATACCTCATGGATAATGCCAAAGGGCTATATGACCGTTTGTATTACCAATACTACTCCTATCCTGCCCTTATTCCATCCATGCCATGGTTGGACAGCATTGCTCCATCTGCTCCATCTGCTCTTAAAAAAGAAGTAGAAACGGATGGTTATACCCATCTTTCATGGCAAGCTTCTACAGATAATGACAGTCAAAATTCACCAATGTATGTGATATATGCATCCGACAGTTATCCTGTGGATACAACTGTTGCTTCTAATATTATCGCGCAACGCATTACAGAAACGCATTACACCTATGCGCCAATAGCTCCATGGGATCAGAAATTGTATTTTGCAGTTACTGCCATCGACCGCTATGGTAATGAAAGTGAAGCGGTACAGTTAACTCGCTGATATATAAGCTACAGAAACCGTCTTTTCAGCAATTGGGGTGAGTGGCATGAGAATGTTGTCCTTTTGAGACGAAAGGGCTTCTTGTAAAGCTTGAGGACTCGGATAGTTTTCCACATGAAAGGTTGCCTTTATGTGCTTATCAATAAAAAGTTCCGTCAGTTGATGGCTTAACACCCCCATATTCATGCGCCAATTCATTTCAACACATGGATGGATGAAATAATCGCCATCAGGGTTCTTACATACCATCATATCAATGCCCATATACCCTTGGTAATCAATCTCCTGAAGCGCTTTCAGATAAATCTCACGAACGCGCTTTAGTGCACTTCTTGGAATAAAGGAAGAAAGGTGGTTTTCAATTTCAGTATCAGTAAGCAACAGGTTACCTTCATAAGCTCCTTGGGCGTTGGTTTTGAATAAAGAATAACCAACGAATTCCCAACATCTATCTTCATCACCATGAAATTCCATCGCAAAATCACAAATGCGCTCCATGATTGGTTGCGCGATAACGGCTCCTTGTTCCTTCAAGACACGCGAACACCAAGAACGATGCCTATCCAGGAAGTCGGTTCGGCACCAAGAAAGTCCCTTTCCACTACTCGACCATGGCGACTTGAAGACCACCCCTGATGGAACAGAAGTTGCATAAGACTGACACTCATCCACAGAATAGAGATTCACAGATTCTCCTCCACAAAATGGTTCACTCTTGAAGAGCCTCATCATATCTGTGGCAGTGGTCCTTGATGAAAGACGGCGCCAATACTCCAGAGTCTTTTCTGATGGAAGAATATCGCTTCTCAAACCCATACGAAGTAGTTTATTCCTCAAGGCTCTGTTCCATCCCCATGGACGTACTTTTTTTATTTCCTCGTTAGGTATTTTTTTTTCTCTAACTAGGAAAAAAAATTTTCCTAACTTAGAACTTACAGAAGTGACGAATTGAGCACACTCTTCATCAGGTACTAAAATGGCACTTCCAGATGGAGCATACCAAAGTGGTAAAGCAGCTAAATCATGAGCCATCTGGCGCACTTTCTCACTCGCTGTATAATTGGCTCCATCTGTTGCCAAAGCAAGATCAGTCTCTGGATTGAAAAGATATAGCTCCATCGATAAGGGAAGTGAATGGACATTTATAACAATTTATAATAATTTATGCAAATATAGTCACTATTTTTGTCACCCCTGCATTGCAAAAAGCAAAAATTTTACCTATCTTTGCGAAACTATTGCAAAAACCATCATTATGGAGTCATTTTACCGCACACATGCCTATCTGCTGGACCATCTGAATACGCCTGTTCGCAGGGATCTGATGGATCAGATAGATTGGGATCACCGCATGATTGCCATCAAAGGCACACGAGGTGTGGGTAAGACAACTTTCCTGTTGCAATATGCCAAAGAGAAATTCGGCAAAGACCGCTCTTGCCTTTACATCAACATGAACAACTTCTATTTCAGTAACCATACTTTGGTGGAATTTGTTTCTGTTTTCAATGATCATGGAGGCAAGACGCTCCTTATCGACCAAATCTTCAAGCATGATAATTGGGCGGCCGAGTTGCGTGAATGCTACGAGCGTTTTCCACGGATGAAGTTTGTCTTTGCTGTTTCCTCTGTGATGAGGCTTACCAGCGAAAAGGAAGACGAACATCTCTATGATATCGTAAAAATGTATAATCTGCGAGGCTTCTCTTTCCGTGAATTCCTGAATATGCGTGCCAATTTACGACTCCCCTCATATACGTTAAAGGACATATTGGCCAATCACGAACAAATCGCTCGTTCCATTTTGTCGAAGGTTAATCCGTCCAACTATCTTCAAGAATATTTTCACCACGGTTTCTATCCGTTCTTCTTGGAAAAGCGCAATTTTACAGAAAATCTGCTCAAGACCATGAACATGATGATAGAGGTCGACATATTAATTATTAAACAAATTGAACTAAAATATCTCTCGAAGATAAAAAAATTGCTATATTTGCTCTCTGTTGATGGGCCCAAAGCTCCGAATGTCAGCCGACTGGCAGAAGAAATAGATACTTCTAGAGCAACGGTGATGAATTACATCAAGTATTTGCAGGATGCCCGAATGGTGAATCTAGTGTACAAGGATTCAGAAGCATTTCCTAAAAAACCTGCAAGAATCTTGATGCACAACACCAACCTTATGTATGCCATCTATCCGCTGAAGTTCGATGATAGAGATGTCATAGAGACATTTTTTGTGAACAATATGTGGAAAGATCATACGGTCAGTAGCGGAAACAGTCACATATCTTTCTTGGTAGATGACAATCTGAAGTTTAAGCTTTGCATGGACAAGACAGGAAAACGGAAAGAACAGGATGTGATTTACGTTATGAAAAACTTGGAAATTGGTCATGACAACCTTGTTCCATTGTGGCTGTTAGGATTTTTGTATTGAGAATTAACGAGATAAATAACTTCATTAATAAAAACTCTAATTATGACTAAAGAGAAGAAATTCATTACTTGTGATGGTAACGAGGCAGCTGCGCATATCGCGTATATGTTTACCGAAGTAGCTGCTATCTATCCTATTACTCCATCTTCTACGATGGCTGAGCATGTGGATGAATGGGCTGCAGCTGGCCGTAAGAACATCTTCGGCGAAACTGTTTCAGTACAGGAAATGCAATCAGAAGGTGGTGCTGCGGGCGCTGTTCATGGCTCACTCCAAGCCGGTGCATTGACTACTACATTTACAGCATCACAGGGTCTCCTGTTGATGATTCCTAACATGTACAAGATTGCTGCAGAGAACCTGCCATGCGTCTTCCATGTATCTGCACGTACACTGGCTTCTCATGCTTTGTGTATCTTTGGTGACCATCAGGATGTGATGGCTTGCCGTCAGACTGGTTTCGCCATGTTGGCTGAAGGTTCTGTACAGGAAGTGATGGACCTCGCTGGCGTAGCTCACTTGGCTGCTCTGACCGCTCGTCTGCCATTCCTGAACTTCTTCGACGGTTTCCGCACCTCTCATGAGATTCAGAAGATTGAGAAGATCGACCAGGAAGATCTGGCTGCATTGATTGATCAAGACGCTCTGAAGGAGTTCCGCGAGAAGGCATTGAGCCCAATGAAGCCTGTAATGCGTGGTATGGCTGAAAATCCTGACCACTTCTTCCAGCACCGTGAGGCTTGCAATAACTGGTACACCAATGTTCCTGCTATTGTTCAGCACTACATGGATGAGATTGGCAAGATTACTGGCCGTAAGTATCATCTGTTCGACTACTATGGTGATCCAGAGGCAGAACGCGTTGTTGTGGCTATGGGTTCTGTAACTGAGTGTCTGCGTGAGATGGTTGACTATTTGCGTGCTAAGGGTGAGAAGGTTGGTATGGTGGCTGTTCACCTATTCAATCCATGGTCTGCTAAGGATCTGCTCGCTGCTATTCCTGCAACTGCTAAGCGCATCGCCGTGCTCGACCGTACGAAGGAACCAGGTGCTGCTGGTGATCCTCTCTATATGAACGTAAAGGATGCCTTCTATGGTGCTAAGGATGCTCCATGCATCGTTGCTGGCCGCTATGGTTTGGGGTCAAAGGATACTACTCCTGCACAAATGCTGGCAGTTTACAAGAATCTGGCATTGCCACAGCCAAAGGATCACTTCACTGTAGGTATCGTAGATGACGTGACTTTCACTTCACTGCCACAGGAACCAGAATTGGTACTCGAGGATGGTGGTATGTTCGAGGCTAAGTTCTACGGTCTGGGTGCCGATGGTACAGTAGGTGCCAACAAGAACTCTGTGAAGATCATTGGTGACAACACCAACAAGCACTGCCAAGCATACTTCGCATACGACTCCAAGAAGTCTGGTGGTTTCACTTGCTCACATCTTCGTTTCGGTGACACTCCTATCCGCTCTACCTACTATGTGAATACGCCTAACTTCGTGGCTTGTCACGTTCAGGCATACCTGCACATGTACGATGTGACACGCGGTCTGCGTAAGAATGGTTCATTCTTGCTGAACACCGTTTGGGAAGGTGAAGAGTTGGCACAGAACCTGCCTAACAAGGTAAAGCGCTACTTCGCAAAGAACAACATCACCGTTTATTATATCAACGCTACCAAGATTGCTCAGGAGATCGGTTTGGGCAACCGTACCAACACTATTCTTCAGAGTGCATTCTTCCGTATCACGGGTGTGATACCTGTAGACCTGGCTATCGAGCAGATGAAGAAGTTCATCGTGAAGTCATACGGCAAGAAGGGTGAGGATGTTGTGAACAAGAACTATGCAGCTGTAGACCGTGGTGGTGAATACAAGACACTTGCCATTGATCCTGCATGGGCAAATCTTCCAGATGACGCCAAGGCTGCTAATAATGATCCAGCATTTATCAACGAAGTGGTGCGTCCTATCAACGCACAGGACGGTGACCTGCTTCCAGTTTCTGCCTTCAAGGGCATCGAGGATGGTACCTGGTATTCTGGTACTGCCAAATATGAGAAGCGTGGTGTGGCCAACTTCGTTCCTGTATGGAATTCTGAAAACTGTATTCAGTGTAACAAGTGTGCATTCGTTTGTCCTCACGCAGCTATTCGTCCATTCGTACTCGATGCTGAGGAGCAGAAGGGTGTTGACTTCCCAATGTTGAAGGCAGTAGGCAAGGGCTTCGAGGGCATGACCTTCCGTATTCAGGTAGACGTTCTCGACTGCTTGGCTTGCGGTAACTGTGCTGATGTATGTCCAGGCAAGAAGGGTGAGAAGGCTCTGACAATGGTTCCATTCGATCCAGAAGCAGAAGACATGAAGAAGCAGGCAGCCAACTGGGAATATTGCGTGAAGGAAGTGAAGAGCAAACAGAACTTGGTAGACATCAAGGCTAATCCAAAGAACTCTCAGTTTGCACAGCCTCTCTTTGAGTTCTCAGGCGCTTGCTCTGGTTGCGGTGAGACTCCATACGTGAAGCTCATCAGCCAGTTGTTTGGTGATCGTGAGATCGTAGCCAACGCTACAGGTTGCTCTTCTATCTACTCTGGTTCTGTACCTTCTACTCCTTATACTACCAATGCCGAAGGTCGTGGTCCAGCTTGGGCAAACTCTTTGTTCGAGGACTTCTGCGAGTTCGGTCTGGGTATGACATTGGCCAATGAGAAGATGCATGCTCGTCTGACAGAGACCATGCAGAAGGCCATCGCTGATGAGAAGGTTCCAGCTGAGGCTAAGGAGCTCTTCGCACAGTGGATTGAGAATCAGAACGATGCAGAGAAGACTAAGGAGCTCTATAACCAGATTGCTCCAATGGTAGAAGCTAACAAGGATAAGTGCCAGTATTGCGCAACCATCAATGATCTTAAGAATTACCTCATCAAGCGTAGTCAGTGGATTATCGGTGGTGATGGTGCTTCCTATGACATTGGTTACGGTGGTCTCGACCATGTGATTGCCTCTGGTAAGGACGTGAACATCCTTGTTATCGATACTGAGGTTTACTCTAACACTGGTGGTCAGTCATCTAAGGCTACTCCTATCGGTGCCATTGCCAAGTTTGCTGCTGCTGGTAAGCGCGTACGCAAGAAAGACCTCGGTCTGATGGCAACTACTTATGGTTATGTATATGTGGCTCAGATTGCTATGGGCGCTGACAATGCTCAGACATTGAAGGCTCTTCGTGAGGCTGAAGCTTATCCAGGCCCATCATTGATCATTGCCTATGCTCCATGTATCAACCATGGTTTGAAGGCTGGTATGGGTAAGAGCCAAGCAGAAGAGGCTAAGGCTGTTGAATGCGGTTACTGGCATCTGTGGCGTTACAATCCTGCATTGGAAGCAGAAGGGAAGAACCCGTTCTCATTAGACAGCAAAGAACCTAAATGGGAAGGTTTCAAAGACTTCTTGAAGGGTGAGGTTCGCTATGCTTCTGTAATGAAACAGTATCCAGCAGAGGCTGACGAGTTGTTCCAAGCTGCTGAAGACAATGCAAAGTGGCGTTACAATAGCTACTTGCGTTTGGCTAAGTATCCTTGGGGTGCTGCTGAATAAGCAATACTTTCAATAATTAGATAAAGGCGGTGGCTTTAATAGCTTCCGCCTTTATTCTTAATATAGATTTTCTCTTCAAGAAACTATTGATGTCATAACCCTAAAGCAGTTTTTTTCGGGGGCATTTGCAAATTGTAAATTAATCATCTATATTTGCTCAACAAATAAAGAGTTTATATGTCAAATACATTCGGCAACATATTTCGTCTGACCAGCTTTGGAGAAAGTCACGGTAAAGGTATCGGAGGAGTAATCGATGGATTTCCGGCAGGTATAAAGATTGATCTGGATTTTGTCCAAACAGAACTGAACCGTAGGAAACCAGGACAGTCTTCACTGACTACCGCTCGTCAAGAAGATGATAAAGTAGAGTTTCTTTCTGGTATCTTTGAAGGAATCTCAACAGGTACACCTATCGGTTTCATTGTTTGGAATGAGAATCAGCGGTCTGGTGATTATGATTCTATGAAAGAAATCTATCGGCCCTCTCATGCTGATTTTACCTATCAACAAAAATATGGCATTCGCGACTACCGTGGAGGAGGAAGATCATCTGCGCGTGAAACTATCAGTCGTGTAGTAGCAGGAGCTTTAGCCAAATTAGCATTAGATCAGATAGGAATAAAGGTTTATGCCTATACCTCACAAGTAGGTAACATCAAATTAGAGAAGGACTACACCTTTTATAATTTAAACAACATAGATAAGAATGCCGTACGTTGTCCAGATCTTTCGATAGCTAAAGAAATGGAAACATTAATCTTGAAAACTAAAAAAGAAGGGGATACTATCGGAGGCACTATTACAGGAGTAATCACAGGCTGCCCTATCGGATTGGGAGAACCCGTTTTTGGAAAGTTGCATGCGGCTCTTGCTAATGCCATGCTGAGTATCAACGCTGCCAAAGGTTTCGAATATGGCAGCGGGTTTGACGGTATTGAACAACAAGGTTCGGAACAGAACGATGTCTTTATTACAGATCATGGGGTCATTACCACCCAAACCAACCATTCGGGAGGCATTCAAGGAGGCATCAGCAATGGAAAAGACATATACTTCCGTGTAGCTTTTAAACCTATTGCCACCCTACTTAAAGAACAACAAACAGTAGATACTGAAGGAAAAAAGACTGTTTTAACGGCCAAAGGAAGACATGATCCTTGTGTACTACCACGGGCTGTACCCATCGTAGAGGCGATGGCAGCAATCACTATATTTGACTATTATCTTTTAGCTAAAACTAATCGACTATGATAAAAGAATACATCCAGAAGAATGAATCACGAATGCTCGAAGAGCTTTTTAGTCTAATACGCATACCAAGTATCAGTTCTGAATCTGCACATAAAGCAGACATGATACGCTGTGCAGAACATTGGAAAGAGCTTTTGTTAAAAGCAGGTGCAGATAAAGCCGAGGTGATGCCTACCGATGGAAATCCAATGGTTTATGCAGAAAAGATTATTAATCCTTCCGCCAAAACGGTACTTATATACGGTCACTACGATGTGATGCCTGTGGAACCTTTAGAACTCTGGAAAACAGATCCTTTCGAACCTGTCATCAAGGATGAGCACATCTGGGCACGTGGAGCTGATGATGACAAAGGACAAAGCTTTATACAAGCTAAAGCCTTTGAGTACCTAGCAAAAAATAATTTGCTAACTCACAATATTAAGTTCATCTTAGAAGGTGAAGAGGAAATAGGTTCTCCAAGTCTCGAATCATTCTGCGAAAAGCATAAGGATTTACTTAATGCAGATATAATCTTGGTTTCTGACACCTCTATGCTAAGTGCAGAGTTGCCATCCTTAACCACAGGACTACGTGGCCTATCCTATTGGCAGGTGGAAGTAACTGGGCCAAATCGTGACCTTCATTCTGGACATTTTGGTGGGGCAGTTGCCAATCCAATCAATGTGCTCTGCAAACTTATTGCACAGATGACAGATGAAGACGGCCGTATCACTGTACCGCATTTCTATGATGATGTGGAAGAAGTTCCTGCTGAAGAGCGCGAGATGATAGCTCATATTCCTTTTGACTTGGATAAGTATAAACGAGCTATTGATGTAGAAGAGGTATATGGAGAAAAAGGCTACAGTACCTTAGAGCGCAACAGCTGCCGTCCATCTTTCGATGTCTGTGGTATCTGGGGAGGCTATACAGGAGAGGGAGCTAAGACCGTGATTCCAAGCAAGGCGTACGCCAAGATTTCCACAAGACTGGTACCTCATCAGGATAATGAGAAGATTGGTAAATTGATGGCTGACTACCTACAAGAGATAGCTCCGAAAAGTGTAAAAATAAAAGTAGACTATCTCCATGGTGGAGAGAGTTATGTATGTCCTATTTCACTGCCAGCCTATAAAGCCGCAGAGAAGGGATTTGAAGAAGCTTTCGGACAACGTCCGTTAGCCGTAAGGCGTGGAGGAAGTATCCCTATCATTGCCACTTTTGAGAAAGTATTAGGCATCAAGACGGTGCTGATGGGCTTTGGTTTGGAGAGCAATGCCATCCACTCTCCGAATGAGAATTTCCCGTTGGATATGCTTTGGAGAGGCATCCAAGCAGTTGTAGGGTTCCACTTGAATTATTAATTGAAGATATATTATGTAAGAATGAAGGCTGCATCACTTCCGATTGCAGCCTTCATTTTTCATTATTATTTGTTTCGTTATTTTACGTTAGGAAATTCTTTCTCTAACTCTGCACGAGTCTGTTCGAACTTCTCCAACTTTGCACGATAATATTGCTCAACATCTTTCCAATGATAGTAAGGTGCCATGTCTGTAGCAACAGGGATGGTACACTCACGCTCATTAAGCATGAATTTTACCAATATGTCACCAGTTTTCTTATGCTTATAGAACACTATCTGTATGTTGCTGGCCATTGGGATAAGTTTGTAGTCAGGGTAAACCTCAGCCAACTTAGAAAGATCATCCACAGCATTGCCCCACTGATCCAGTTCCAACAGAGCAGCCAACGGCATGATAATGGTATCATGGCCGAAACGCAACGTAGCACTCTCCTTGCCAGAAGCCAATGCTGCCACAGCCGTATCAAGGATGTTCTGAAGCAATGGAGCCATGCGATATGGCATCAATCCACGTGTTTCCTTAGCAGGGCCATATGCCAGATACCAGAACAGATTGCCACTCTTGAAGTTGTCATAACATTCCTCGGCAGTGAAGTAATCCAGCAAGTTGAAATCAGGAGTCATGTCAATGTCCTGTACACTTGTAGCTATATTTATCAGATGAGCCATTAAATCCTTTCCATCTACCACCCAGCGTACATAATCAGGATCTGTGAATAAAATATTCATGATACGATCTGGTGTGGTACTACCCTTGAGGGCATAGTCATTTAGTGCCTTTCCGAACTCAGGCTGACGCATCAGTTGGTTCAGCAAGGGATCGTTGTGGTTCATATAGTACATGTCATGAGGGCTGGCATCATTGGTGAAATGCAATTTACCATTGAGCGACTGTAGCTCCATACATTCATTGACTTTAGAAAGAATACTACGAATTACAGTAGTGGAACGTGCATCTATCTCAATCTCCTTCGTAAAAATTTCAGGGAAATTCTTATACATACGATTGCCGATACCACGATGCTGTAGGGCACCCACCTTTGTCAAGTCGCCTAAACGATCTTTGGCAGCTTCTTGTATTTTTTTAAGCAAACCCAGAATCTTCTCTCCCTCAGCACTGAGAACGCCAAACTCCTTTGCTTTCTCCAAGGTTTCAATTGGATTCTTATATTCATTCTCGGTAGTGAGATAGCGGGAACCATGACGGGCATAGTGACTAAGATAGAAAGGCTGATAGCCTTTAGGAGCAGGTGTTAGCGCCTCAGTAGGCACAGGGTAAACGGCCAAATTGCCACCTGCAAGATTCTTGTTTTGACGAATCTCATCAAGCGTAGTCTGGGCACAGAGTCCCAACGCAAATGCACAAAGTGCAATAATCAAATAAATTCTCTTCTTCATAGTATTACATATTATATATTTATTTCTCCAAAAATGTCAAGCGGAACGTACATCCATTTCTCCATTCTGAACAGCCATAAGCAGTATTCCCTTTGATTATTTGCCCCTTTCCACAAATGGGACAAGGCTTACCAATGATGCTATCGTCAGAAGGGAGAGTTGATGATAAGTCTTTCATACTCTCTGAGTTTCTTGATGCAGACTTTGCTTTAGTAGTTGCTTTCAGCTTGGAAGTTTTCTTCGCTTCCTCAGGTGTGAGGATGGTAATGCGCCGATTACTATTGTCTGCCATTACAGCCTGCACAACCTCCGTTACCATTTGTTTTAGCTCCTCAAGGAACTGTCCTGCTTTATAGGTCTTTTTCTCTATCTCACGAAGCTTCTTCTCCCAAATACCTGTCAGTTCAGCTGATTTCAAAAGTTCTTCCCTAATTAGTCCAATAAGTTCCACCCCCGTTGGTGTAGCAATTAGACTCTTACGCTCTTTACGGATATAGTTGCGCTTAAACAATGTCTCAATAATAGCTGCACGTGTAGAAGGTCTACCTATGCCATTCTCTTTTAGGGCATCACGAAGTTCATCATTTTCCACCAACTTACCTGCAGTTTCCATAGCTCGAAGCAGAGTTGCTTCTGTATAAGGTTTGGGAGGTTGTGTCCATTTCTCCAGAAGTTCAGGAAGATGAGGTCCAGTCTCTCCTTTATGAAATTGAGAATTGAGGACTGAGGATTGAGAATTATTGACTTGCGCCTCGCTATTGTCTTCTTCCTGAAAAACCACACGCCATCCGAGATCCAAGACTTGACGACCGCTAGTTTTGAAGGGAATCTCCTCCACCCTACCCTCTATGGTTGTAGTGGATATCTTACACTCAGGATAGAATACAGCTATGAAATGACGCGCTACCAGATCAAAGACTTTCTGCTCTGCCTCTGTAAGGTTCACTGGTGGTTGACCAGTTGGAATGATGGCATGATGATCCGTCACCTTGGAATTATCAAACACTTTCTTGGACTTAGGCAGAGGTTTCCCTACTAAAGGTGCAGTAAGCGTTTCATAGCCTTTCAATCCTCGAAGGGTGGCAGCACACTTAGGATAGATATCATCACTCAAGAAAGTGGTATCTACACGTGGATAGGTCGTCACCTTCTTCTCATAAAGGCTCTGGATAAGTTTCAGTGTTTCATCCGCCGAATAGCCAAACTTACGGTTGCAATCCACTTGCAAGGAGGTTAGATCGTAAAGACGAGGAGGATACTCCTTCCCTGGTTTCTTTGTCACATTGGTGACCTCAAAAGGCAAATCCTTCAAACGCTCCACAAGCATCAGACCATCCTCTTCATTGGCAATAGGTTCCATACCAGGATTCTCTATCTGAGAGATGTCTATAGGCTCATCACCTTTCTTATTCTTCTCAGCCTCAGCAATGAGTTCTTCATCTGATTTCTTAACCACTGCATTGAAGAGTGTATCTCTATAAGTGGTCTTGAGTTCCCAATACTGCTTTGGCACAAAGTGTTCTATCTCTTGTTGGCGATTGACAATCAGCGCCAAAGTTGGGGTTTGCACTCGCCCTATGCTTAACACCTGCTTGTTCTGACCGTATTTCATCGTATACAGACGCGTGGCATTCATGCCGAGGAGCCAATCTCCGATAGCACGTGATAGTCCTGCTTCATAGAGCGATTGATAATCACTGGCCTCATGTAAGTGCTGGAACCCCTCTCGGATAGATTCTTCCGTCAAGGATGAAATCCACAGGCGCTTCACGGGACAGGTCGCACCCGCTTTCAACATCACCCAACGCTGTATCAATTCTCCCTCTTGTCCAGCATCACCGCAATTGATGATCATATCAGCCTTCTGCATTAAGCCTTCTATAATATGGAATTGCTTCTCATAAGTGGCATTATGCTCTATGAGCTTGATACCGAAACGAGGTGGAATCATCGGTAAAGATGACAGACTCCACGCCTTCCATTGCGGAGCATACTCATGCGGTTCCTTGAGCATACACAGATGCCCGAAGGTCCACGTCACTTGGTAACCGTTTCCCTCGATGTATCCGTCCTTACGCTCACGGGCTCCCAACACCTCGGCAATATCCCGTGCCACTGATGGTTTCTCGGCAATGCAGACTATCATAAAAACTTATTTAGTTCAAC
>JAEEGH010002549.1_pt1 | contig 49191 bp, 41 predicted proteins | sample 9134181 | NCBI WGS metagenome assembly JAEEGH01 (sample SAMN16246544, study PRJNA631951) | gut metagenome | biome: gut microbiome; feature: rumen; material: DP-attached | host: Bos | place: Iran: Karaj | collected 2018-10
CCACGACGAGTGTCCGCCACCACCGCTTGCACGGTGTTCGCGTGCTGCCTTGGCAGCCACGGCACTCGATGTACTACGCTGCAAGGTACTGTAAATCAGTGGCAGCGTCATGTTGTCGGCCATGGTACTGGCCACACGGTCCATATCAAAGTAGGCAGGGTTCACCTGCTTCATTTCCTTAATCACCTTATCGGCTATACCAAACAGCGTGGCATATATCATATAATCCTTCCACAGCTTTACTTCCTTCAGTTCGCGCTCATCCAAAAGCGTAAATTCTTTCAGGAATTTTCGCAATCCAAACACCTCGTTCACACCCTTATCGTATGGAGGATACTTCGACAGATCCTTCTTGGCGTGCAAGGTAGTGATAAACTGGTCGATAGCACTCTGATGGGTTCTGCTCTTCATATACGATTTCAGCTCCCATGGCTCTAGTATTCTGTCGCTGCCTGCCGCATCCTTAAACATCTTGTACAGTTGGCGCATCAGCACAGGCTGCTTGTCAATATCCTTGTAGTCGTGCATCACAAAGTTGGGTTCCATCTTACCCTTCGAGTTAGGTTTTGTCTCAATGGTGATAACGCCCATGCTGATCAATTTCAGGATACAAGCCGACATCAGGTTATTATAATCGCTGTTAAAATATTTATAGGCATTCAGTATCTTGTTAGCCTCCTGCAGATTGCCGTTCACTGGCACATCACGATACCACATCAGCCCCTTGTTCAGTTGGCGCTTGGCCCGCCATACACGGTACATCTGCCACACGGCGCCACCAATTACCACCAGGGCTGCACCGCCGTAAAACAGGATGAACAGCACCCACTCAAAGGGACTCATATCATCCTCGTCGTCCTCATCGTACACGTAGTCGCTACCCTCAAAGGCCTCTTCCTTCTTGTTCTCAAAGGTATCGTTCTCCCATACGGTAGGCTCAAACATGCTCTTGGGGAATTTCACCATCAGGTACAGTCCAGCCTCGCTGCTCATGGGTTTGGTGGTCTCGGCCATCACAAAGCCGTCCTGCATCCATATCTCACCCTCGAACCTAAAGCCCCACACGCCGCACGAGTCCTCATTGATTATCATCGTACTGTCGGCAGTGGTAATGGCCACACGGGCATGCTCAGGTTTTGGCGATACAGCGGTATCCAGGAACACATGGCGGATGGCACACGCATCGGGATAGCCGCGCACCAGTCCAGTCATCACATAGGTGGTGGTGTACGTACGCTCGCCCTCGGCACCCAGGCCCCAGCACAGCTCAAAGCCGCGCTTGGTGGTAACAATACCGCATTTGTACTGTTTCCAACTACGCGTCTGGTTCACGTCCCAATCCGTATATACATATCGGGCGCCCGTTTCGTCGGTCACTGTCAGGTTCTTTACAATGCTTGGCCCCATGTTAGCCAAGCCAATATAGCACTCTGTACCCTCGCTATCAATGGTCATTACGCGTGTTTCGGTAATCAGGGCATCGCCATTCCTGTCAAGCACCACCCGTATGTCCAGGTCGTGTAACTGCGGACGGGCCAATACCTGTATTACCCCAAGCAGCAAAAGTACGATTGTCAATTTCGCTTTCATTACAAGGTGCAAATTTAAAAAATAGTGCCGAAAGTAGCACCTTTCGACACTAATATTTAACGTTTCTTCCTTTAAACTATGTTAATTGGCTTTAATAAAACATATTTTTATGTATCTTTGCAGGCAAAAATCATACAATCATGGATATTAAAGAATTATTAAACCAGACCGACCATTTTGCAGCCAACGCAGGTTGTAGGATAGTAGTGGTAGACGATCAGCATGCTGTAGCAGAGATGACCGTAACCTCCACGCACCTGAATGGCGGTCATGTGTGCCAGGGTGGTGCCCTATTCACCTTAGCCGATCTTGCCATCGCCGCCTTGATGAACCAGCACGGCGAGTTAACCTTCGGCATCTCCAACAACATCATGTTCGTGGCCAGCGCCTTGGAGGGCGACCATCTCAGGGCCGAAGCCACCTTCGTAGCCGATCACCATAAGATTCCATCCGTACAGGTTAGCGTCACCAACCAGGACGGCAAACTCATCTGTCACGTCACCGGCATGGGCTACCGCAAATCCAAGCCCCTCCCGAAAGAATAAAAACATACCGCACACCGAAAAGTTGCGGCGTGCGGTGTGCGTTCTTAAACAATACGCAACTACTTTACAAGAGAATCCAATGTAAATGTTTTTAGTATATTCACAAAATCCAAATACAAATAAATATATTCCACAAATGATCTTTTTCTTCTTAAAAATGGTTTTCTTCATCTAAACCACACCGCACGCCGCACGCCGCAACTTTTTGGTTTTGCGGTGTAGATTGGCACGATGGTTGAGACAGATTAAATAGCATTATAAATATTATATATTATTATATATATTATAATATATATAATAATATATAATATTCCAAAGACAAGGTGTTGCACGTGTGATATACGGAAAAGTTGCGGCGTGCGGCGTGCGGTGTGATGGTAAGCACAGGATACGAGGTTGTACTTGTTTGTGCAAAATCCGTAAATTTCGAGGCAACAAAATTACGGTTCATAGACTAAGAATAGGCAACTAAAATATTTAAGGATTTTGATAAAAAAAAACAAAGAAAATATTTGGTGGATTGAATTATTTTTTGTACCTTTGCATCGTTAATCAAAACAAAGCGCGCACAACTTTGAGAGACACAAACAACTATAGTAATTAACCCTTAAAACATAATCATTATGCCAAAGATTTTTTATTTATTGAAGCAGAACAACATCAAGAACTCGAAGATTTACGGTAGGTGGTTCGCCCGCAGTAAAACAACCGAAACACTTAACACCAGAAAGATGGCCAACCATATATCGGAACACGGAAGCATCTACACCCCAGACGTAGTATTCGGAGTGCTGGAGAAATTCAGAAGCTGCCTGCTGGAAATGCTCCTAAACTCGAAACGAATAAAGATCGACGGTCTGGGAATCTTCTTCACCACCATCGAGAACGAGAAAGGTGGAGCCCTGAAGAAAGAGGATTTCTCGCCAGCCAAGAACCTGAAGGCCCTGCACATTAGGTTCCTACCCGACCAGGAGGCTGAGACCAACATCTCGAGCAGGGAGTTTATTAAGAAGGCAGAGTTTGTGAATGCAGAAACATTTGCAGGACAACTGACCGAGGAGGAGGATAAACCAAGTAACAGTGGCGGCGGTGGTGGTAGCAGCCAGGGCGGTAATACCGGCGGAAATAACGAACCTATCGGTGATTAACTATTAAACCTTAACCATTTTTTGCTCCATTTCCGTAGGGTTTTCCCTATCCACAAAGGATTTTTACTATATTTTTAAAATAGGCAGTTTTTTGTGATTCTAGTCAACAATATCAGCCTAATTCGGTATTTTCTGCAAAACTTTTACTTGGTTTAAAGTTTTCACCTTACCTTTGCAGTGCATTTAGAATCAAAACAGGCGGTCCTTTGGGAGACCAAATGTATATGTTTAATTATTAAAAAGAAAAGAAAATGAAAAAGATTTTTATGACACTCGCAGCAGTGTGTGTAGCTGCAACAATGAATGCACAGGTTTACGTAGGTGGTGGTCTTGGTCTGGCTTCTACATCTCAGGATGGCGACACCAACACTAAGCTCAAGCTCATGCCTGAGATTGGTTACAACATCAACGATAGCTGGGCTATTGGTGTAGCTTTCGGATATGCCGAGAACGAGCAGAAGGTAAAAGCAGGCAATTTCACCGTATCTTCTAAGAATAAGATGTTCCAGATTAGTCCTTACGCTCGTTACACCTTCGCTAAGTTCGATAAGGTAAATCTCTTCCTGGATGGTGGTTTAGATTATATCCACGAGGATCCCGCTGTAGGTAACAAGGTAAACACCTTTGGTCTGGGCATCAAGCCAGGTATTGCAGTTAACCTCAACGATAAGCTCAGCTTTGTAGCTCACGCTGGTTTCCTGGGCTGGCAGAGCGAGAAGGAGGATGTAGATGGCGCCAAGGCTGCTAACACCTTTGGTTTCGACCTCGATGGTTCTAACCTCAGCTTCGGTGTTTACTACAACTTCTAATAGTAAAACCTTAGTATATATAAATCAAAAAAAAGATGGCTGCATCATTCCGGTGCAGCCATCATTGTTTGTGTATTTAGAAGTTCTTGCGGACGCCTTGCCACTCGGGGAATTTGAGCTTGAGGTACTCATCGTCGAGGAAGAGGGCCGACTGGCCTACCTGGCCTTTGAGCTGCCAGTCGAGCCATTTTACAACAGCCTTGGCATAGTTGCCACCGTGAGCCTCATAATAGGTACCGCTGTGGCCATCCTTTGAGTTGAGCATCACCACAGGGATATCGTCGGCAATACGCTCGTAATCCTTCTGGGCGTTGGCATAAGCGATATCGGCTGGACCACCAATCATATAGAACATAGGGGTGTGCAGATTCTTAAGGCACTCCTTGGTGGCACCCATCATCTCCATATCGCCAATACCGGTGTTGAGCATCACGCAGGTGCGGATACGGGGATCGTAAGCGATGGCAAGTACCTGGGCACCGCCACACGACTGACCCATGGCGGCTACACGCTGCAGATCCAAGCAGTGGTAATACTCGGAACCAGCGGCAGCATTCTGCTCGGTAAGCCAATCGAGCACCTCGAGCAGCATCTTGGGATAGGTGCTGAACTGTGGGGCAGCGGGCTGCTTAGCGGCTTTCTTGGCCTTCTTGGTGGCCTGGGCCATCATCTTGGCCTGCTCTTCCTGCTGGGCCTTAATCTCCTCAGCGGTAAGAGGCTTAATCTCCTCGCCATTGGCCATCACTACCTTGCCTTTGGTGGCAGGATAGGCTGATTTGAGCACACCACGCCACTGGGCCATGACATCGGCCTCGTCGTAAGGACCGATGGCTGCAGCCACATAGCCATACGAGGCCACCTCGCTGAGCAGCAGGCGCATCTCTACATTATTATTAAAGCAGGCGCCATTGGCATAAACGATAACGGGCAGGGCACCTTTCTGGGCTACCACCTGCTGCAGGTTCTGAGGGCGATAAACGGTAAAGCCTGGGCAAGAGGCATCGCCTACCACCTCGGACTTAAAGGGGCCTGTACCACCCTCTTCTACAATCTGTTTCTGAACTGTCTGGGCATTAACCAGCCCGGTACTTGCTGCGAACAGCATAGCTGATAATAGTAACTTTTTCATTTTTACGTTAGGTTTACTGTAATAATACGTTATTTTACGATGGCAAAGGTACACAAAAAAAGCCACCCGACAAAATCGAGTGGCTTAAAATATGTCAAACTAAGATTTGATCTTATTTGAGCTCAGCGAGGTACTTGATAGTACGAACCATCTGAGAAGTGTAAGAGTTCTCGTTGTCGTACCAAGAAACAACCTGTACGAGTGAGTTGCCGTCCTCCATCTTGCTTACCATTGTCTGGTTAGCGTCGAAGAGTGAACCGAACTTCATACCGATGATGTCGCTAGAAACGAGCTTCTCCTCAGTGTAACCGAATGACTCGTTCTGAGCAGCCTTCATGGCAGCGTTGATGCTCTCAACAGTTACATCACCCTTAACAACAGCGTGCAGGATAGTTGTAGAACCAGTTGGAGTTGGAACGCGCTGAGCAGCACCGATGAGCTTACCGTTGAGCTCAGGAATTACGAGACCGATAGCCTTAGCAGCACCAGTTGAGTTAGGAACGATGTTCTGAGCACCAGCACGAGCACGCTGAACATCACCCTTGCGCTGAGGACCGTCGAGGATCATCTGGTCACCTGTGTAAGCGTGAACAGTTGTCATGATACCGCTCTGGATTGGAGCGAGGTCGTTCAGAGCCTTTGTCATAGGAGCCAGGCAGTTTGTTGTACAAGAAGCAGCGCTGATAACAGTGTCAGCAGGAGTCAGAGTCTTGTGGTTTACATTGTAAACGATAGTAGGCAGATCGTTACCAGCAGGAGCAGAGATAACAACCTTCTTAGCACCAGCAGTGAGGTGAGCAGAAGCCTTCTCCTTAGATGTGTAGAAACCTGTGCACTCCAGAACAACGTCTACATCCAGCTTACCCCAAGGGAGCTCAGCAGCGTTAGGAATAGCATAGATAGTGATCTTCTTACCATCAACAACGATGAAATCCTCACCAGCCTCTACAGTGTGCTTGTTCTCACCGAACTTGCCGCAGAAACCACCCTGAGCGGTATCGTACTTCAGCAGGTGAGCGAGCATCTTAGGACTTGTCAAGTCGTTGATTGCTACTACTTCATAACCTTCAGCCTCGAACATCTGACGGAATGCGAGACGACCAATACGGCCAAAACCGTTAATTGCTACTTTTGTCATTTTACTTAATTATTTAAATGGGTTATACCTATTATTACTAACTTTTTTAGCTCGAAAAACGAACTTTTTTTTATTTTCGGATGCAAAGTTACAAAATTATTCCTATATTTGCAGCATAAATCACTTAAAAATAAAGTGAAAAGTGAAAACTGAAAAGTAAAAAGTATAAAAATCGGCGGCAAAAAACCAATGATTGCAAAATACAGATTACAATTCAGAACATTCTTGGACAAGCCAAGCGAGCATAGCTCGAGCGGAACATTGAACATTGAGCATTGAACATTAACTTTATACATATTAATCTTTAAAATTAAAAGCTTATGGGATTTATTAAAGAATTCAAGGAGTTTGCCGTTAAGGGCAATGTGATGGACATGGCAGTGGGTGTTATCATTGGCGGTGCCTTTGGTAAGATTGTTAGCTCGCTGGTTGACGATGTACTGATGCCTGTTGTAGGTATGTTTACTGGCAATGTAGATTTTACCAGCCTGGCTTTCCAGATTGGCGAAGGCGAGGGTGCAGCTGTGCTGAAGTATGGTACGTTTATACAGAACGTGGTAGATTTTGTGATCGTGGCATTCTGTATCTTCCTGATGCTGAAGGGCATTAACAAGCTGAACCGCAAGAAGGAAGAGCCTGCTCCAGAGCCCGAGGCTCCAAAGGGTCCCACACAGGAAGAGCTGCTGGCTGAGATCAGAGATCTTCTTAAGAACAAATAAAAAATTCCCCGCCGGTTGGCGGGGATTTTTTTACTTAAACTTATACGGCAGGTCGCCTTTGGCCCAGTTGGTGCCATCGCCCCAGCCGGGGTTCTGCTCGAGGACACCCTCCGACAGGGTTACCTGATCCTCAGGAATCTTGAAGAATCCACCACCCGTTTCGTTATAACGCTGCATAAAATCGTTGGTAAAGGCATACTCACCAGGAATACCCTGGTTGGTAATCTTGTTGCCTACCTGATTCTTAACCTTATCGGCCACATCGCCCCAACGGCGCAGGTCGTTCCAGCGCAGGGCCTCGAAACACAACTCGTAGCGGCGCTCCTTTTTAAGGGCAGCCAGACTGTAGTTGATATCGTTCAAACCGGCACGCTCGCGAACGGCATTCAGACCACTCTTACCATTGAGCACAGCCTTACCATCGGTAAGCTCGGAGTGCATCAACAGCACATCGGCAAAGCGCAGCCATACCAGCGACTGGGTAAGACCCGACTGACGGTTGTTTTCAGAGCCATAGTAGTAGGCATAGCTGAGGTAGCGGCTGGTGTGATCCTCGTTATAGGCCTCGCAACCTATGTACTTCTTAGCCAGCAGGTTGGTATTCTCGACCTCCTTGGCCTTATCGCCCTTATAGTTAGGAATCTCGACGGCACGATCGCAGATAGAACCTACACGGCGATAGTCGCCCTGGTAGTCGGGATCGGCAGCCCAATCGGTCCACAGTTTTTCGCATACAGGACCGTTAGAATACCCCTGCACTGAGAATGGGAAGGCATCAACAGTGGTCTTGCGCAGGCCGTAGAACTCAACAATACGGTTGTGGCGCAACTGCGAGTCGGCACTCCAACCAGCCTTGTTACTCATCTTAACGGCAAACATGTTCTCCATATTCTCGTCGGTAACCCAATTCAGACCGTTATCGAGGGCATAAGGATAATCCTTGGCGGTATAGGGATTGGTATAAGGCCACAGGTTGCGCTGATCGCTAATCAATCCGAAACCTGAGTTCTGAATACAATCCTCGAGCCATGAGGCCACCTGAGCCTTTGAGATGCTACCACCCTCGGCCAAAGGCAGCTCGCTCTTGTTATAGAAACCTGTATAGAACAGCCATACACGGGCCATCAAACCCTCGGCAGCCCATTTTGAGGCACGACCCTCGCCAAAGGCGGGATACTTGGTTGAAGGACCATTCTCGATAGCTGCCTTGAGGTCGCTACCAATCTGGGCATACACCTCGTCGGCCGTGGCGCGTGGCAGATTCTGCGGCTCGGTGCTGAGAACCAGGGGCACACCATTAAACACCTGAGCGAGGTTGAAATAATAGAATGCACGCAGGAAGTAGATTTCGCAAAGCAACTGCTTTTTCTTATCGGGCGAGCTCCACTCGGTAACGTTGTCGATGGTTTCGAGCGCGTTGTTGGCACGGTTGATACCTGCATAGCGCTGCTTCCAAAGGGGTTTCATCCAATCCACATAGGCATTCATGAGGCGATCGACACCCTGAGCGCCAATGTTACTCTGACTACCACCACCCAAGCGGTCGTCGCCAGCGATATCGAATATAAAGAAGGGGTCTTCCTCGGGGTCGGCCAGGTTGCGGTTCATAACAGAGTAGATACCATTTACCATCTGCACGGCATCGGTCTCGTTAACAGGGAAGTTCGAGGTATCCTTCATCGTAAGGTTCTCGGTATCCAGGAAATCGTCGCAGGAGCAAGCCAGCACGATGGCTGCTACTGCAATGCCAAAATTACATAATTTAAGCATCAAAGATCTATAGTGTTTCATAATTACCATGTGTTTAGAAGTTTATATTCAGTCCTACCTGCCATGAGCGAGCCGATGGATAGTAACCACAGTCGATACCCGAAGCCCAGCTGGTGCCATTGCCGAAACCTACCTCAGGATCCATACCCGAGTAGCCGGTAAAGCAGAAGTAATTGCTGAGGGCCACGTAGAGGCGGCACTTCTGCACGGGCAGCTTGTTGTAGAGCTTCTTAAAGTCGTAGCCAAAGGCAATGCGAGAGATCTTGAAGAAGTCGGCATCCTCTACCCAAACCTTCGAGATTTCGCTCATGTTCACGTTCTTACCATCAGAGAAGCGTGGATACTTGTTGGTGCTACCCTCGCCTGTCCAGTACTTGGTGTAAACATCGGTACAGTAGTTATCATCGGGGTGATCGGAGAACTGACGATAGCTCTTGGCCACCTGCTGACCGAACGAGCCGTAGCCATTCAGAGCCAGGTCGAAGCCCTTATAAGCCAGGTTGATGTTAAGACCTACGGTAAAGTCGGGGTTAGGATCACCAATCATGGTCTTATCGGCATCGCCGGTATCAATCTTACCATTGCCGTTCACATCCACGAACTTCACGTCGCCAGGCTGCAGCGATTCGCCCTGCAGCGAGTTCTTCTTATCGCCACCACAGTTACGGTTGATGTAATCCTGCAGGTCGGCCTCGTTCTGGATGATACCCTCCATGGCATAGCCCCAGAAGTAGCCGATAGGATAACCTACCTGCAAGCGATACAGCTCGGCCGTGTTCTGAGCGATGGCGTTAGAGCCACCATGGATGATACCCTCGGAGTTAGCCAATCGGGTAACCTCGTTCTTATTATGCGAGAAGTTGAAGGTTACGCCATATACAAAGTCCTTACCCACCTTATCGTTCCAGGTAAGCTGCACCTCGTAACCCTTATTCTGGATATCGCCACCGTTCACATAAGGCGCACCTGTACCGTACGACAGCAGCATGGGCGCACGTACCAGCCAGTCCTTGGTGGTTTTGTTATACCAGTCGAAGGCCACGCCCAGACGGTTGTTCAGGAATCGGGCATCGAAACCAAGGTCTAACTGCTCAGAGGTTTCCCACTTTACATCCTTGTTAGGCAGGATGTTAGGATAAGCACCGATGCCTGGATTATCCTTGCTCTCGAAATAGTAAGGATCGTCGAACGCGATGGTACCTACATACTGGAAGTTAGAGATGTTACAGTTACCATTCTGACCCCAGCTGGCGCGAATCTTCAGGAAGTCGAGCCACGACTTAGTCTTTTCCATAAACGCCTCGTTGCTGATAACCCAACCGGCACTGACTGATGGGAAGTAACCCCAGCGCTTGCCACGGGCAAAGTTGGATGAACCATCGGCACGCAGCACGAGCGAGAGCAGATAGGTCTCGTCGTAGTTATAGTTGATACGACCGAAGAACGACGACAGGGCTCCCTGATCCTCGGGACTGCCACCTATCGAGGTGTAGGCAGGGTCAACCACATTGGCGTTGGTGATATAGGCATGATCGAACGAGCCTGGGAACAGCGAGTTACTGTTAGTAACGCTGACACTGCTGCCATAGCCCCACTTCTCGATACTCTGACCCAGCAGAGCGTCGATATTATGCAGGCCGAACGACTTAACGTAGTTTATAGTGTTCTCTAACGACCAGCGGATGCTGTACGACTGGTTCTGACTCACGTCGTCGTTAGGATTCGACTTCTTGGTGCTGAGCTCGTAAACAGGCTTGTAGCTGCGGCCCTCGCGATGGCGATACAGCCAACCGGCACTGGCACGATAGGTAAGGTCCTTGATGGGCGAGAACTCGAGGAAGAAGTTGCTCTGCAGGCGCCAGCCCTTGGTATAGCCGTAGCCCTCGTCGTACTTCATCTGAGCCAACGGGTTGGCCATCTCGGCACTGAAATCCCAGCCATCGGCCACAATATCCTTGTACTCGTAGAAGCTGCCATCCTCGTTATAGGCAGGCAGCAGCGGACTCATGGCCAGCAGGTTACGGATGCTGTTACCATAGATACCACCAATACTTACACCTTTCTTATTAGTAGCCGAGAAAGTGATGTTCTCGCCGAACTTGAGCACGTCGCGCCCCTTCTTGCGGATGAGCGAGTAATCGGAGTTAAGGCGAACGGTATAGCGATCGTACTTAGGATCGGCAGGATAGCCGATGGTACCCGTCTGGTGATACTTACTGAAACCTAACGAGAAGCGCGACACATCGCTACCACCAATGATATTTACTGAGGCATTGTGCATGGGCGCATCGTGGATGGTAGTCTCCTCCAGCCAGTTGGTGCCATTCCAAGTGCCATTCATAATCTGTGCATACTGCTTGGGAATCAGCTTGGCCCAGTCGTAGGTGCTCACACCCTGTATCTGGTAGGCCTTATCGTTAATCTCCATATACTGCTTGGCATTCAGCGGAGTAACACCATTGGTGTTAGGATTCTGCCATCCCATATAACCATCGAAGGTTACCTGCACCTTGCCACTCTTACCCTTCTTGGTGGTTACCAGAATAACACCGTTTGAGGCACGGGCACCATAGATGGCACTCGAAGCAGCATCCTTGAGCACGTCGATACTCTCGATATCGTTAGGCGACAGGTCGGTGATAGAACCACCAGGCACACCATCGATAACATACAGCGGGGTGTTGCTACCAGCTGTACCCATACCACGGATAACCACCTTGTAGCTCTCGCCTGGCTGACCAGAGTTCATCACGATGTTCATACCGGCAGCCTGACTCTGCAGGGCACCAAAGGCATCAACGGCATTGATGGCTGCGATATTATCAGAGGTTACGTGTACGGTTGAACCTGTAACCAGCTTTTTGCGCTGGGTACCATAACCCACTACCACCACATCGTTGAGCACCTCGGAATCCTCTTCCAAAGTAACATTCACGCTCTTGCCGGCGGTAGGCTTAACAGTTACATTCTTGTAACCCACAAAAGAGATACGGATACTTGCACCCCTGGCAACAGTAATGCTGAAGGAACCATCGGCTCCTGTAAGCGTTCCATTACTCTGTGTGCCTAACTCAATGACACTGGCGCCTATAACAGGCTCGCCACTGGTGTCGAGGACCACACCCTTCACCTGCACAGTAGGCTTAGCCTGAGTAACAACCTGACTAGCTCGCGCCTGAGCCACGGGCATGGTTGAACCCATCACCAACATTCCTGCACAAACAGCAGAAAGGATCTTTGAATAGTTGTACATAATGATAATAATTAATTAGTAATATAACCGGTATTTGGTTTTTAGTTCCATGTTATATCAACCCTATGTTTATGGCTAGGATTGATTAATTCAGCATGTCCGCTTTTTAACGTCGCAAATATACGATATATATCTGATAGTTGCAAGTAATTTAAGGATTTTAACAAAAAAGCCCTGCCTTGCGGCAGAGCTTTTAATGTGATGATGTTTACTCCCACTCGATGGTTGCGGGTGGTTTCGACGAGATATCGTAGCAAACGCGGTTTACGCCACGTACCTTATTAATAATCTCGTTACTTACCTTAGCCATGAAGTCGTAAGGCAGATGTGCCCAGTCGGCTGTCATTGCATCGGTACTGGTTACAGCACGCAGGGCTACGGGATGCTCGTAGGTACGCTCATCGCCCATCACACCTACACTGCGAACAGTAGAAAGCAGGATGGCACCTGCCTGCCAGATCTGATCGTAGAGCGAAACCTCGATCTCGCCATCCTTCATATCAGCAGGGATACCAGCAGCCAGCACCTTGCGGGCCTCTTCGCCACTCAGCTTAACCTTGTAATCGCGCAGGCCACGGATATAGATATCGTCGGCATCCTGCAGGATACGTACCTTCTCAGGAGTGATATCGCCCAGGATACGAACAGCCAAGCCAGGACCAGGGAAGGGGTGACGGGTAATCAAGTGTTCGGGCATGCCCAACTGGCGACCTACACGACGAACCTCGTCCTTGAACAACCACTGCAGGGGCTCGCAAAGCTGCAAGTGCATCTCCTTAGGCAGACCGCCTACGTTGTGGTGGCTCTTAATCACCTTACCTGTAATATTCAAGCTCTCGATACGGTCGGGGTAGATAGTACCCTGAGCCAGCCACTTGGCATCTGTAATCTTCTTAGCCTCGGCATTGAACACCTCAACGAAGTCGCGACCAATAATCTTACGCTTCTGCTCAGGATCGGTAACACCAGCCAGATCGGCAAAGAACTTAGCGCTGGCATCAACACCAATCACGTTCAGGCCCAGCACCTTGTAGTCGTCCATTACCTGGTTGAACTCGTTCTTACGCAGCATACCATGATCTACAAAGATACAGGTAAGGCGATTGCCGATAGCCTTGTTGAGCAGTACAGCAGCAACAGATGAATCGACACCACCTGAGAGGCCGAGAATCACACGGTCGTCGCCCAGCTGAGCCTTGAGTTCGGCTACGGTAGAATCGACGAACGAAGCGGCACTCCACTCCTGCTTACTGCCACAGATATCAACTACAAAGTTCTTCAGGAGCTGTGTGCCCTGCAGGGTGTGGAACACCTCGGGGTGGAACTGTACAGCCCATACGCCATCGCGCCAGAATGCAGCGTTCTTAACGTCCTTAGTAGAACCAATAACCTCGAAACCCTCGGGGATTGAGGTGATGGTGTCGCCATGGCTCATCCATACCTGAGAGTGCTGCTCGAAACCTTTGAACAGAGGGTTCGTGGTGTCGACAGTCTCAAGGTTGGCACGTCCATACTCGCGAGAGTCGGCCTTTTCGACCTTACCACCCAGGGTGTGACTGATGAACTGAGCACCATAGCAGATACCCAGCACTGGCACACGACCTACAAACTGCAACAGGTCGACCTTGAAAGCCTCAGGATCGTGTACCGAGTAGGGCGAACCACTCAGAATTACACCAATCACCGAGGGATCGTCCTTCGGGAATTTGTTGTAGGGCATAATCTCGCAGAAGGTGTCCAGCTCGCGCACACGGCGGCCGATAAGCTGCGTGGTTTGCGAACCGAAATCGAGAATAATAATCTTCTGTGTCATATAAAACTATAATGATTTGATAAATTTTTCAGCGTTGTCGAGGGTATCAAGCTTACCCACATCAAGCAGGCGCAAATCCTTAGCCTCGTAACCACGAATCAGATGGGTGCCACAGGCCTTGAGATAAAAGTCCATAATGGGGAAGCGATCGGGCCACTCATCCAACAATGGTACGAGTGACGGGTGGAACACGTGAATGCCGGAGAAAGCAAGCTTTCGCAATTGACCATTGACCATTGAACATTGACCATTAGAAATGGGGCCTTTGAGGGCGCCGGTTTCGATGTTGGTCCAGCCATGCAGGCGCATCTCGTCATCAAACATCAGATAACGCTTGGTCTGGCGCTCGCTGACTACCAGCAAGGGGGCATCCATGGGCAGCGCCTCGAGGTCGAGATTGCTCAGGATATCCACATTATGAATCAGGATGGGCTCATTGGCATCAAACAAAGGCAGCGCCTTCTTGATGCCACCACCCGTTTCGAGCAGCGCACTGGTTTCGTCGCTGATACGGATATCCAAACCAAAGTTATGATTTTCCTCAAGATAGGTTACAATCTGATCGGCAAAGTGGTGAACATTTACCACAATGCGCTCATAACCAGAGGATTTAAGTTTTTGTATTACATGCCAAATGAGCGGCTGCCCCCCTACCCTCACCAGTGCCTTAGGCATGGTGTCGGTTAGTGGCTTGAGACGAGTGCCAAGCCCTGCGGCAAATATCATCGCTTGCTTCATTCGGCGCACTATGCTTTATTTGGGGTGCAAAGGTAGCACTTTTTTGGGAGATAAAAAAGAAATTGCCCCAAAAAATTTTGGAGCAATTCTGTTAATAAGTTAGTTAGAACATACGTGGGCCTCCGAAGCCGCCGCCACCACGACGACCGCCGCCGAAGCCACCACCACCTGGGCGACCACCGCCAGGACCACCAAAGCCACCACGACCAGGACCACCAGGGCCACCAAAGCCACCCTGACGACCAGCCTTACCACCAAACAGGTTCAAACGATAGATGACGTGAACCATGCCATAGCTGGTAACGGCATTGTACTGGGTATCGTTACGCATCATAGCTGTGACTGTGCTCGACAGTGTGCTCTGCTGGTGCAGGATGTCGTACAGCTGCAGCGAGATGGTAAGGGGCTTCCCCTTGAGGAAGCTCTGCGAAAGCTGGGCATTCCAGATAAGCTCGTTGGTATTCATCGAGGCATCGTAGTAACCACGACGGCTCTGCATGTTCAGGTTGGTGGTAAGCGATGTGCCCCAAGGAGCTGTTACGCCCACCATACCGCCGTAGGTAAACTGCCAGGTATCAAGGTTATTGCTGGTTTGCAACTCGCTACGGTTGCGGTTGTAGTTGAGCGATCCGTTGAGCTCGATCTCCAACCAATCGTTACGATAGCTGAAGGCCAGACGCTCCATGATGGTCTGCGACTTGGTAACAGCCTTGGCATCGCTCACACCATCATTAACAAAACCTACGTTGTGGTTGTATCCAAAGTTAGTAAATGTATTCACGTTAAAGTAACCAGCCGAGTCGATGGCTGTGTTGAACATAAAGCCAACGTTGGCATTCCAGTTACCATTGATATTCTCAGGACGAGTCATACGTGCACCACCATCCAACAGGGTAACCTTGTTGGCGATAGAGTTAGCGGTGGTAGAGAAGTTTACGAATGTCATCACAGCACGCTGGTGCTTCTGGAAGTAATCGTTGTAGAACAGCTGGAAGTTCTGACGGAACGAAGGCTTCAAGCCAGGGTTACCTCGTGTAATGTTCAAGGGGTCGCTGTTATCTACGATATCCAGCAGATCGCTCATAGAGGGCTGCGAGGTGTTGGCACGATAGGTGAAGCGCAACTGACCAGTCTGCGACTTCTTCCAACGGAAGTCCATGGTAGGTGCAAAGTTGGTAACAGTGCGGGTGGTATCGGCATGGATACCCTTGTAGTCCTGAATAAAGTGCGACTTCTGAGGCACCATCTGCACACCAATATTAAAGGTATATGAGTTGCGAACGATACGCAGCATCAACTCAGCGGTGTGGATGTAGTTCTGATACTCAGAGTAGCGGCTCTGGCTATCATCGCGATAAGGATCGAGCGAAGTGATACGACCAAACTGGCCCAGATACTCATCCCATGAGCGATAACCACCATTCCATGCAGCAACGGGATCAATCTTACTGAAATCATAGGTACCACGATCGCTCTTCTGGAAACGGTACTGGTACTGATAGCTGAACTGCAAGTAAGTGCGAGGCAGAATAGGCTCGCTATAAGTAATGCGTGCGCTATAGTTCCAGTTCTTGGTTGGGGTGATAGAATAACGATTGGTAATGGTGGTTGAATCGACAATTCCTAAGGTGTAATAGTTAATCAGGCTGTTTGAAGCCGATTTGCTGGTGCCGTCGCTCCAACCTGCATTCAGCTGTACAGTAATGTTACGACCTGTATTGCTGAGACGACGGTTGAACTGCAACATACCACTCACATTCTTTGAATCGCTATACGATACGCTGTTCTGCGTACGGTTGTTCTTCAGGATATCCTTCAGCTCATCCAACTGGTCGAGCGGACTAGTGATACGCTTATTGTCGAAAGGATTGGCAGTAAAGGTAGCCTCGGCACCCTCGTTATCACCATCCTGAGAGTTATAACGGAAGTTTGGGCGGAACATGATGTTGGTCATCGAGTCGGGGGTCCACTCCAAACGCATCTGGGCATTCCAGTTGTTAGAACGGGTATAGTTCTGTGTAAGACTGTTACCATACTGCGAGTTGGTAGCACCATACATAGTCATGCTGGTAACCTTTGAGAGGGCATCGCCATCGCTGTGGTTCCAACGTACACTACCATCCAGAACCAGCTTACCTGTATTCTCGTAGTTCAGGTTGATACCAGTCATCTTATTAGCTGTAAGACCCTGGCGACCACCGCCAAAACGGCCACCACCGCCACCACCGGGGAATCCCATATCGTTGGTGTTGTTGGCATTGGTCATCAGGAACACCTTCATATCGCTATTCATGATACCACCGAAGATACGGCCTGCATAACGGTTCTTAGTACCTGCGGCAAGGTCGGCATTCATCATAAAGCCCTTGTTCATACCCTGCTTGATACCAAAGTCGAGCACAGTCTCCTCTTCGCCATCCTCGATACCTGATACACGGGCCAGGTCGCTCTGCTTATCGTAAGCCTTAATGCGGTCGATGATATTGGTAGGCAGATTCTTCATGGCAGTCTTGGTATCGCCAGTCATAAACTCCTTACCATCTACCAGAATCTTCTTCACCTCCTTACCATTAATCTTAATAGTACCATCGTCGCTCACCTCGGCACCAGGCAGACGCTTAACCAGCTCCTCAACTACCGAACCCTCGGGGGTACGGAAGGCAGCAGCATTATATACAAAGGTGTCGGCCTTCAGTGTCACCTTCGAGGCGCGTGCTGTAACAGTGGCACCCTTCAGCATGATAGCATCGGGACTGAGCGAGATGGTGCCGGCATTGTAACCCTTACCATCCTTTAAAGTAAACTTCTTGGTGTAAGTCTTAAAGCCCACGTAGGTAATCTTCAAGGTGTAAGTACCATCGCTGGGGGCTGTAACACGGAATGCACCATCGGTGTTGGTAACACCATTGGCCACAACCTTCTCGCCTGAGAGAATAGAAGCGGTGGCCTGAATAACTGCATCCTGCGTATCCTGCTCAATCACTTTACCTGTAACCACGCGCTGTGCGTGTACCGACAATACCGTAAACATTACGGCCATCATGAATAGTAATAATCTTCTCATTGCTACTTTTTTCTACGTTTTTTTGAAAGTTTGACGCCTTTTCAAAAAAAAAGTTTAACCTATAGGCTATTTTTTTGTTTAATTTGTTACGTTTTAAAAAAATAATGTTATCTTTGCACTCAATAAAAATTAAAAAGTCAACTACGGCACCAAACAATGAGCCCACAGAAAGTTGTCATATCAGACCAGCTAGATCGTACACTCGCTGAAGCAATAGCCGAGTGTGAACACGATAAGGTTTTCGTCCTGGCCGACGAGACCACAGTTGAGTGCTGTCTGCCAGTTATCGAGCAGTTCGAATGCATGGCAGGCGCTAAGCGCATCACGATCGAAGCTACTGATACGCATAAGAACCTGGCTTCGCTGAGCCATGTATGGCACGACTTGAGCGAGGGCGGTGCTACACGTCACACCTTATTAATAAATATAGGCGGTGGCATGGTAACCGACTTAGGTGGTTTTGCCGCTTCGACCTTTAAGCGCGGCATTAACTACATTAACATCCCCACTACCCTGCTCTCGATGGTAGATGCATCGGTAGGTGGCAAGACAGGCATCAACTTCCTAGGCCTGAAAAACGAGATTGGCGTGTTTAACAATGCCAAGAGCGTGATACTGGATACTGAATTTCTGAAAACCCTGGATACTGAGAACATGTTGTCGGGTTATGCCGAGATGCTGAAACACGGACTGATTAATGATGCGAAGATGCTGGGCGAGTTACTCTCGTTTGATATCGAGCACCCCGATCTGGAACAGTTAAAGCGTATGGTGGCCGAATCGGTAGCTGTAAAGCAGCGCATCGTAACCGAAGACCCCACCGAGAAGGGTATCCGCAAGGCATTGAACTTAGGTCATACCGCTGGACACGCGTTCGAATCGTTCGCTCTGAAGCACAATCCCGTACTGCACGGCTATGCTGTGGCATGGGGCCTGATAGTAGAGCTGTACCTGAGCGCCATCAAAACGGGATTCCCCACTGATAAGATGCGCCAGACGGTAAGATTCATATTGGATCACTACGGAAAGATGAACATTACGTGCGATGATTACCCCACCCTGTTGGAGCTGATGACGCACGACAAGAAAAATATAGCTGGCATCATAAACTTCACACTGCTGGGAGGTGTAGGCGATATCCTTATCGACCAGACGGCTACGAAGGAAGAAATCTATGAGGCATTCGACTTTTATAGAGAAAGCTGATGCTGGTGTCTTAACACAAACCAATTCAACTTAATAGACCTAATCATATTACTAACTAATCAGAGTAGGACTGCTCGCGAGAGTAGTCCTATTCACTTTTTAGCCAGTTCTTCGGCCCTTTTTCGGGCTGGTTTGCCTGTTTCGGTAAGCGGTATTTGGTTTACGTGCAAGTAAACTTTAGGTTGATGGTACTTGGGCAGCACCTGCTCGCAGATGGTTTGCGCCTCGGCGGTATCACCCTCGGTCAACAGCACCACTATCTCACCAAACTTCTCGTCCTTACGTTTACTTATAATATAAGGTACGCGCATGTACTTTTTTAGAATTTGCTCAACCTCCTCGATCTGAATCTTGATACCACCCGAACAAATCACATTGTCCTTACGGCCACGGATGCGGAATCTTCCATCGGACTTCAACTCTACAATATCGTTGGTAGTCAATGTCTGGGCGCAAACCTCAGGAGCATCAATCACCAGACAACCCTCGTCGGTAGTACTCAACTTAACGGTGGGGAAAGGCATGTACCACTCAGAGGCCTCAGGGCCACTGATGCGACGCAGGGCGATATGCGAGAGTGTCTCCGTCATACCATATGTGCTCCAAACAGCATGGGGGAAGGTACGCAGCTCGGCCTCCATCGCCTCGTCGATAGCACCACCACCAATAATCAGATGTCGGATAGCCATCAGTTGCTCCTTCTCCTCAGGCACCTGCAATGAGTTATACACCTGCATGGGCACCATGGCGGCAAAATCAAATTGAAAATTGAAAATTGAAAATTGAGAATGTTTAATGTTTAATGTTAAATGTTTAATGTCAAGTGGATGCCCGCAGGGCTCCACCTCAATTAATTTAAGGCCACGCTCAATAGAGCGTACCACCATCATCTTACCAGCAATATAATCGGTACTCATACACAGCAGCGCCGTATCGCCAGGCTTCAATCCCAAAAAGTCGCAGGTTATGCGTGCAGAATTAAGCATCCTGCGCTTCTCTACCAGCATACGTTTGGGCTCACCAGTACTACCACTGGTTTTCACCTCAACATACGCCGAATCATTATTCCACTCGTCTATAAACGCCATAGTTGATCGCCTTGAATGGTGAGGGGCATTTCGATGTTATCAGTAAACAGCTGACCAGTGCCTAAACCCTGTGGCATGCTGATACCGTCGCCATACACACTCGAAGCAAACTGGGCGATGGCATTCAAACCGATATTACTCTCAAGGGCCGAGGTAATCCACGAGCCGATATGCAGACTGCGAGCGATATCAATCCACTCCTTACTACCCATCATACCACCATGCAACGAAGGCTTGAGGATGATATAGCGGGGCTTGATAATCTCGAGCATATGACGCTTCATCTCCGCATCATTCACACCTATCAGCTCCTCATCAAGGGCGATAGGCAGGGGCGACTCCCTGCAGAGTTCGGCCATATAAGCCCACTGACCTTGCTTGATGGGCTGCTCGATAGAATGGATATTGTACTGCGACAAGAGTTCAAGTTTATACAGCGCCTCATCGTAGGTAAAACCACCATTGGCATCCAAGCGCAACTCCACCTCGTGATGCGAGAAGCGCTCGCGGATACGCTTTACCAAATCAAACTCCTTTTCAAAGTCGATGGCACCAATCTTCAGTTTCACACAGCGGAAACCCAACTTCAGTTTCTCCTCCATGCGCTGCAGCATCTCCTCGTAATTGCCCATCCACACCAGTCCGTTGATGGGGATGCCCACCTCGCCACGCGAAAAAGCAGTATCGAAGAGTTTTTCGCCCTTTTGCAGATTCAGCCAGGCTGTTTCCAATCCAAACAGCATCGAGGGATAATCGCGCAGAGCATCATAATCCATCTCGCCCTTGGCACAGAATGCCTCGCAAAACTCCTTCAGTTTAGCTTCATACTGCTCGTCGGGCATCGCATCGCAACTCAGATCGGGCAACGGTGCACACTCGCCCACACCCTGCTTATCACCATCACTCAGATGAATCAGCCACATCGTGCGGGTTAAATAAACCCCGCGAGAAGTCCCCGCGGGTTGTTTAAAATGCAATATTTTTTTTTCTATTTCAAATCGCATAATTATCTTCATTAATAAAGGCCGTGTTAATCCGTGCCTAATAAATCAAGGCATCTTTGGATATTTCTTGAAATCAGGCTTACGTTTTTCAAGGAAAGCCTTGCCACCCTCCTGGGCCTCATCCAGGAAGTAATACAGCATGGTGCAATCGCCAGCTAACTCCTGGATACCAGCCTGACCATCCAACTCGGCATTCAAGCCAGCCTTGATCATACGCAGGGCCAATGGCGAACGTTCCATCATAATCTCAGCCCACTCTACGCACTCGTCCTCCAGGCGCTCGATAGGCACAACCTTGTTTACCATGCCCATCTCCTCGGCCTCCTTGGCAGTGTACTGACGACACAAGAACCATATCTCACGCGCCTTCTTCTGACCCACGATACGAGCAAGGTACGACGAACCAAAACCAGCATCGAATGAACCTACCTTAGGACCAGTCTGACCAAAGATAGCATTCTCTGAGGCAATCGTCAGGTCGCACACCAGGTGCAGCACGTGTCCACCACCAATGGCATAACCATTCACCATTGCAATAACAGGCTTGGGCAAGCGACGAATCTGCATCTGCACATCAAGCACGCTCAAACGGGGCACACCCTCTTCATCTACATAGCCACCACGACCCTTTACGTGCATATCGCCACCAGAGCAGAAAGCATGCTTTACATCGGCCAGGGTCTTACCCTCGGGCACCTCGCTCATAGCACCAGTCAACAATACCACACTGATATCCTGCATCTCGCGACACATAGCAAAAGCCTGACTCAACTCCCAAGTGGTCTTGGGGGTAAAGGCATTGCGATAGCGCGGACGATTAATGGTAATCTTGGCGATACCGTTATACTCCTCAAACAAAATCTCCTTAAACTCTCTTATCGTTTGCCAGTTTCTCATTTTTCAAAATTTGATAATATGTTTTTGCTACACGCTCGTCCTCATCAGCATCGGTAAATATCTCGAGCAATACAGGACGAGTAGATTTCTTATTTAATAAGTTGTCGACACACTGCTGCATCTCCTCCATATTGGTGGCCTTCATATAGCGGATGTTGTTCTGCTTACAGATGCCCTGGGCTGTGGTGTGATGCGCACCAGAAATGAAGCTATCACGAACAGGACTCTGTTCCAGACCCTTCAGCATGTTAAAGATACCACCCTTGCCATTATTCAGCACAATGATATGCAGGTTGCCATTCAGGTTCTGATTCCACAGGGCATTCTGATCGTAGAAGAAACTCAGATCGCCCAGCACGCACAGCACCTTCTCGTCGCCAGTAACAATCGAGCAGCCTGCAGCTGTAGATAGTGAGCCCTCGATACCATTCACACCACGGTTACAGAACACATAGTGCTTGGCAAAGAGGTTGGCAAAACGGATAGGACTGCTGTTGCCATAATGGATATAGCGATAGATGGCCTTGCCCAGTTTATCCTCCAGATACTTGACAGCAGCCATCTGCGAATACTCAGGCTCGAACTTCATGGCGCGGTAGGCTGCCAAACGGGTGGCCTGATCCCATCGGGCTTTAAAGGTAGCAGTAGAACTGATGGCCTTGAACTTGATGGCGTTCACCAGATCCTCGATCACATCGGCAGGACTACCCTCAATCACACCATACAACTGCATAGAGGTATCGTGAATGCTACCATCCTCGGTAACAGCCCAGATATGACAATCCTTCAGGCCACGCAACCACTTTTTAAAGCGCTTGCTAACCAGTGTATCGCCTAAGTAAAGCACAAAGTCGGGCTGGTAAGCGGGGTTGTCGCCCAACACATGTATCACCTCATCGAAATTGGTACCACCCTTACCTACACTCAGTGCCTCGTGTACCACCACAGCACACTGTGAGAGCATGAACAGCTCCTGAGGAATCAAGTCTTCGGTAGACATCTGACCAATAACCACCATAGGTTTCTTGGCCTCGGCAAACTGGCCTGCGCACTCCAACGATATCAAAGCCGCATTGCTACGTGGTGTGAGTAACTGAATAACACGCTCCTGAGGAAGTTCTTCGACATTATACTCGAACAGGGGCTCTGAGATGGGCACATTGATATGTACAGGACCACAGCCATGGTGGCGGGTCTCGTTCATGGCCTCGTTAACCAGGCGGTTACAGTACCAATGCAACTCATCGTTATACACCTCGGGCAGGTTCACAGCCTTTTTCACAAAGCGCCCCAAGGCATCGGGCTGAGGTAGCGTCTGACCATCCAACTGATCGATCCACTGTGCAGGACGATCGGCTGAAATCACCACCAATGGCATGTGCTGATAATAAGCCTCGGCCACAGCTGGGGCCACATTCAGCAAAGCCGTACCACTGGTTACACATACGGCTACGGGGCGATGAACCACCTGTGCGATACCTAAGGCATAGAATCCTGCACTACGTTCATCAGTTACAGGATAGCACTCGATATCAGGGCACTCGTTCAGGTTATGAACAATAGCCGAGTTACGACTACCAGGACAAACTACTGCGTATCTAACTCCATGCGCTACCAACAAACTTGTCAGTATGTTTACGTTCTGCTTACTGCTGTACATATAATAGTTTTTTCATTGTTTCCATTTTCGCTTCAGTTTCCAACCACTCCTGCTCTTCGACGCTGTCTTTCAACAGTCCGCCGCCAGCGTAGAGATGACACACATCGCCATCGATGTTCATACATCTTAGCGACACATAGAGATGGGTATCCTCCTGTGCAACAGGTCCCATAAACCCACTGTAATATCGACGTGGGGTATGCTCGTTCTTTACTATAAACTTAAAGGCCTCGCGCTTAGGCAGTCCGCACACGGCAGGTGTAGGATGCAAGGCCTGTAACAAATCGCCTATTTTGTTGTTGTCGGCCAACTTAAAGGTAAAGTCGCTACGCAGGTGTACCAGGTTAGCGGCTCGTACAGTGCGAGGACCCTCCTCACGGAAATCATCCGTAAACTGCTCCAGGCACTCGGTGATATAGGTGGCCACAATGCGCTGCTCCTGAATATTCTTGGTGCTCCAGGTAAGTGTTTCGCCCTCGCCATCCAGTTGGTCGCCCTCCAGTTTCATGGTTCCTGCCAAGGCGATGGTTCGCCAATCGGTCCCATGCCCATCCAGCAGGATCTCTGGGGTAGCAGTTAACCAGCACCCACTCTTCTCAGTATCCACCAGTGCGATGAACAGACGGGGGTAAAGCTGGCAGGCACGATAGAACAGATCGATAGGTTTTACACCATTGGGCATCTGCTCATCGGCACAGCGTGCCAACACTATCTTGCGGAAATTATCTGCCTCTAACTGCGAGTGATAGTTCGCAAAGTCAACCTTATAATAATTCGACATATCGCTTGGCAACCTGTTTTTTCCATCATCAGCAGTTAGTTGCTCGTTGCTCAAAGCAATCGTCTCTGTTTTTCCTTGTATCAAAACCACGGGCTGGTCGGCCTTCACCTCGAAGGGGGCCACTACAAAACCCTGTTTACCATTCAACTCTGTCAGCGAATGCAATTCCATGGGCTCACCCACCGATTGGGTAATCAGTGTGGCGTGGTCTTCATGGGGTAATCTGTAAATAGCGTATGCTGACATTATTTCTTCTGCTTAATAACATAGTTAGTAACTCGCACATTTGATATCAGATCGCCTGCCGTGTCCTTGATATCCACATTCCACACATGCAGCGTCTTTCCCTTGTGCAACATCTTTGCGAAGGCAGTTACCGTGTCGCCTTCAACCACAGCTTTCACATGACTTCCAGTAACCTCGATGCCCACACAGGCGCATCCAGGACAGAGAGCCGACGATGCCACCCCGGCCACATTCTCGGCCAGAGCCAACGAAGCGCCACCACTCAAAAAGCCGAATGGCTGGCGATTTCGCTCATCAACTTTCATTTTCGCCAAACAAGTATCAACCTCGGGAGTAGAAATAAATTCCATCCCGAGGGCTGTACTTAAATTCGGCTTTGCGTTAATAATCTCTACTATCTTCTCTACGTTCACTCTGAATTTTTTAATTCTTAAATTTTTGAATTTTTACATTTTATTTAAACAGCGAGTACTCTGGTACACTCCAGGCCAGGGCACTGGCACCAAGCACATCGCGTTCTCTATCTTCAAGTTTCGAAACAAGCATCTTAACCTTGCCTCGCAAATTGCCAAACACATGCTCCTCGAACGACTTGCACGTTGGGTCTAACAACCACTTGCCAGCATGCGAGATACCACCTGTAAGGATGATAGCCTCAGGATCCACAAGCGATGCGTAGTTGGCTAATCCCATACCTAACATCTCACCTGTACGACGGTACACCTCGATAGCCATCTCGTCGCCCTGGTCGCAGCACTCCTTGATGGTACGTGGTGATAGCTTCTCAAGATTACGCATGATTGTAGGCGCATCACTCTCAGCCATCAGTTCCTTGGCGGTATTGATAATACCAGCAGCACCGACATACGACTCCAAGCAGCCAGTATGACCACAACCACAAGCACGACCGTTCTTCACAACACAGGTGTGACCAAACTCACCGGCATAGCCATTATGTCCGATATGGTCGTCGCCTGCCGTGAAGAAACAGCTGCCTATACCCACACCCAGACTGAGAATAATGAAATTCTTCATACCATGGGCACAACCAAAGGTATACTCGCCAAGAGCCGATACGTGGGCATCGTTCGACAAACCTACAGCCAATCCAATGCGGTCGCGCAGCATAGCACTCAGAGGTACGATACCTTTCCAAGGCAGGTTGGCTGCGTTCTCGATACAGCCCGAAACCGAGCTGGCACTGGGCGAACTAACACCAATGGAACGAATGGTTTCGTAACCGCCATTAGCCTCAACCAGATTCACAATCTTATCGCTCAAGGCAGTCACAAAGTTGTTCACATCCGAATAGCCGCATGTAAGGAACGATTCCTCGGCAATAATATTACCGCGGATATCCACAATGGCATAGGTGGTCAGTTCATTACTGATGTCGACACCTACAACTTTCGTTTTAATCTTGTACTCCTCCATAGATATAGGTCTAGTTATTATTTAAACAACGAATATTCCTTCACATCCCATGCCAGAGCGCTGGCGCCAAGCACATCACGCTCACCTTCCTTGAGAATCGACACCAGGATACGGGTCTTATTCTTGATGTTATGGAAAACGTGCTCCTCGAACGAGGCACGCATGGGTTTCAACAGCCACTTACCTGCCTGCGTCATATCGCCTGTCAGGATAATAGCCTCAGGGTTCAACACTGATGCATAGTTGGCCATACCCAATCCCAATATCTCGCCAGTCTTACGGAATACCTCGATGGCCACTTTATCACCTTTATAACAACAGTCAGCAATCGTCTTGATGCTCAGCTCCTGCTGCTCACTCAGCAATGTGGGTTCCTTACTGGCAGCAATCAGCTCTTGGGCAGTCTTAATCAAACCCTTCTCCGAGCAATAAGTCTCCAAACAGCCTTTGTTACCACAACCACACTGCCTGCCGTTCAACTCTACACATGTATGACCCAGTTCGCCAGCAAAGCCATTAAAGCCCAGATGGGGCTGACCGTTTGAGAAGAAACAGCTACCCAGTCCGCCATGACTGATTGAGATCACTACAAAGTCTTTCATGCCATGCGCACTTCCGTACGATTTCTCGCTGAGCGCTGTAATATGAGCATCGTTAGCCACTGCCACAGCCAGTCCTAACTGGTCTCTCAGCATTGCTCCCAGAGGTATCACACCCTTCCAAGGCAGATTGGCCGCATTCTCAATGCAACCTGTTACCGCACTGGCACTAGGCGCACTCACACCTACCGAGCGGATGGTTTCGTAACCACCGTTCTCCTCAACCAGCGCAACCACGCGCTCGCAAAGGGCCGCTACGTATTCATTAATATCAGTATAGTCGGAAGTCAGGAAATAATCCTGAGCCACAATCTCACCTCTGATATCTACCACAGCAAAAGTGGTACGATCCACACGGATATCGATTCCTACTACACGTGTTTTAATCTGGTCGATGCTCTCGTCTTTCTTCTCCATAACTATTCTCTGTTATTTAAACAACGAATATTCTCTTACTTCCCATGCCAAGGCACTGGCGCCTAACATGTCATTCGAGGACTTGTACTCCTCAGAAATCAGGAACTGGGTTTTGCCATAGGTATTATGGAACACCATTTTATCAAAGGTCTCTCTGGCAGGTTCAAACAACCATTTACCAGCCTTTGTAAGCCCGCCGGTAAAGATAAAGGCCTCAGGATCCACCAGCGATGCATAGTTGGCCAATCCATATCCCAACATCTCACCTGTTCTGCGGTACACTTCGATAGACAGTTCGTCACCCTGATCGCAAAACTCAGCTATCTGCAAGGCTTTCAGATTCTCAACGCCACGCATCAGCGATGGTGTGGTTGTCTCGTTCATCAGTTCGTTGGCAGTAGCCACAATGCCTTTTTTGGCCACGTAAGCCTCTAAGCAACCTTTGTTACCACAGCTGCACTGTCTGCCACCATTTACCACACAGGTATGACCAATCTCACCAGCAAAACCTTCGTTGCCTTTATGTATCAAGCCATTCGAAAACATACAGCTACCAATGCCACTGCCCATCGTAAGCACCACAAAATCGCGCATACCTCTGGCCAGTCCGTAGGTATGTTCGCCCAAAGCTCTTACATCTGCATTATTAGCCACAGCCACAGCGTAGCCAGTACGTTCTCTAAGCAAAGTAGCTAAGGGAATAACGCCTTTCCAAGGCAGGTTAGGTGCATTTTCAATGCTACCTGTCATGAAGTTGGCGCTGGGCGCACTGATGCCTACCGAACGAATGCTCTCGTAGCCACCGTTGCGTTCCACCATTTCCATCACGCGCTCGCTCAGCACTGATACAAATAGGTTTATATCTGGATAGTCTAATGTCGGGAAGCTGTCCATCACAACCACCTCACCCTTCACGTCAACAATTGCGTAAGAGGTGGCTTCAAGACTGATATCAATCCCGATGACCCTTTTCTTGATTGTTTCTTGTTCCATCAAAGTGTTCTCAGTTATCAGCCACAAATATATACTTTTTTTAGAGACTGAGCAAATCTTTCTCACTTTTTTTGCAAATATTTACTCGAATCTTGCATTTTTCGAGAAATTTCCGTAACTTTGCAGCCATAAAATTGAAATATTCGAATATTAAAGATGAACATTTTAGAGTTAAGCGAACAAGAAATCGGAAGGCGTCAGAGCCTTCAGGAACTGCGCTCGATGGGCATCGATCCCTATCCTGCAGCCGAGTTCCCAACAAATGCATTCAGCACAGAAATTAAGGAAAGTTTCAAGGACGATGAGGATCGTGAGGTCGTTATCGCAGGTCGTATGATGAGCCGTCGTGTCATGGGTAAGGCATCTTTTGCCGAGCTTCAGGACTCAAAGGGCCGTATCCAGGTGTACATCACCCGCGATGATATCTGCCCAGGCGAGAACAAGGACCTATATAATAATGTATTCAAGCGTTTGCTCGATATTGGCGATTTCATCGGTGTTAAGGGTAAGGTATTCCGCACCCAGACTGGTGAGATTTCTGTACATGCCTCAGAGCTTACACTGCTTTCAAAGAGCCTTAAGCCACTGCCTATCGTGAAGTACAAGGATGGTGTGGCCTACGATAAGTTTGATGATCCCGAGTTGCGTTATCGCCAGCGTTATGTCGACCTGGTAGTTAACGAGGGCGTAAAGGATACCTTCCTGAAGCGTGCAACTATCATCCGCACCATGCGTAGCATTCTCGACAACGCTGGTTATACCGAGGTTGACACACCTATCCTGCAGAGCATCGCAGGTGGTGCATCAGCCCGTCCATTCATCACCCACTTCAATGCCCTGAATCAGGACATGTACATGCGTATTGCCACCGAGCTTTACCTGAAGCGCCTGATTGTAGGTGGTTTCGAGGGTGTTTACGAGATGGGTAAGAACTTTCGTAACGAGGGTATGGACAAGACCCACAACCCTGAGTTCACCTGCATGGAGCTCTACGTGAGCTATAAGGATCTGCTGTGGGGTATGACCTTCACCGAGAAGATGCTCGAGGAGATCTGTACAGCTGTAAACGGCAAGCCCGAGGTTGAGATTGATGGTAAGGTTATCTCATTCAAGGCCCCATTCCGTCGCCTGCCTATCCTCGATGCGATCAAGGAGAAGACAGGTTTCGATTGCGATGGCAAGACCGAGGACGAGATTCGTGCATTCTGCCTCTCTAAGGGCATGGATGTAGATGAGACCATGGGTAAGGGTAAGCTGATCGATGAGCTCTTTGGTGAGTTCTGCGAGGGCACCTTCATCCAGCCTACCTTCATCACCGATTATCCTGTTGAGATGTCACCTCTTACCAAGATGCATCGTTCTAAGCCCGGTCTCACCGAGCGTTTCGAGCTGATGGTTAATGGTAAGGAGCTGGCCAATGCTTATTCTGAGCTCAACGATCCTATCGATCAGGAGGAGCGCTTTATCGAGCAGATGAAGTTAGCTGATAAGGGCGACGACGAGGCTATGATCATCGACCACGACTTCCTGCGTGCCCTCCAGTACGGTATGCCTCCTACATTCGGTATTGGTATCGGTATCGACCGTCTGGTGATGCTGATGACTGGTAAGTTTGCTATTGGCGAGGTAATGCTGTTCCCACAGATGAAGCCTGAGAAGAAGATTCCTCAGTCATCTGTAGCAGAGTGGGCCGAGATTGGTGTACCCGAGGATATCGTTCCTGTACTCCGCAAGGCTGGTTTCAACCTGATCACCAACATCAAGGACGAGAAGCCCCAGGGTCTGCAGCAGAAGATTGGTGAGATCTTCAAGAAGTACAAGCTCGAACTCCAGAAGCCTTCAGTTGATGAAGTAGCCGCCTGGATCGAAAAGGCGCAAGCCTAATGGTCAATGTTCAATGATCAATGTTCAATGAACCATGTACGATTGTGGTAAGATAGCAATTATCGGAGGTGGCAGCTGGGCAACAGCTATTGCCAAGATTGTGGTAAGTCATACACACCATATAGGTTGGTATATGCGTCGCGACGACCGTATCGAGGATTTCCGTCGCATGGGGCATAACCCCGCCTACCTCACCAGTGTACACTTCAATATCGATGAGATTAACTTCGATAGCGATTTGAATCGTATTGCGCAGCAGTACGACACGCTGGTGTTTGTCACCCCTTCGCCTTACCTCAAGAGTCATCTTAAGAAGTTGAAGACGCGTATTCGCGACAAATTCATACTTACCGCTATTAAGGGTATCGTACCTGATGAAAATCTCGTATGTAGCGAGTATTTTCATCAGGTTTACGACGTACCTTACGAGAATCTCGCTTGCATCGGTGGTCCTTCTCATGCCGAGGAGGTGGCACTCGAGCGTCTCAGCTACCTCACCGTAGGTTGTGCCGACCGTGAGAAAGCCCAGGCCTTCTGCGATGTATTATCAAGCGAGTATATCAAGACCAAGACCTCTACCGATGTGGTTGGTATCGAGTATTCTTCTGTTCTGAAGAATGTGTATGCCATTGCCGCAGGTATCTGCAGCGGCCTGAAATATGGCGATAACTTCCAGTCGGTACTCATGGCCAATGCCGTGCAGGAGATGAATCGTTTCCTCACAGCTGTTTATCCTTTGGATCGCAATGCTTACGACAGCGTTTATCTGGGCGATTTGCTGGTTACGGGTTATAGCAACTTCAGTCGTAACCGCACCTTCGGTACCATGATTGGTAAGGGCTACAGCGTGAAGTCGGCCCAGATCGAGATGGAGATGATTGCCGAGGGTTACTTTGGTACCAAGTGTATGAAGGAGATCAATCGCCACTGTCACGTAAACATGCCTATCCTCGATGCCGTGTATAACATCCTATACGAACGCATCGCTCCCCAAATCGAGATTAAACTCCTTACCGATTCATTCCGCTAATAATGACAGCCAAAGAAGTTATCAACCATATGGAATCGCTGCGCAACGATGCCCAGCGACGCATCCTGATGGGCTTCTTCAAGACTGGTCCTGGCGAATATGGCGAGGGTGACGAATTCCTTGGCCTGAAGGTTCCTCAGACACGCGAGGTGGTTAAGCTTGTGGGGAAAGATTTCCCATTGAACGAAATCCCCGAACTCCTCATGTGCCGTTGGCACGAGGTTCGCCTTTGTGGTCTACTGATATTAGTATCTAAGTTCGAAAAACTGGCCACCAAACGTCTTGAAAACGATAAGAAAGCCATTAGCGCTCGCGACGAGATACTCACCTTTTATCTGCAATATGCCGAACAAGCCAACAATTGGGATCTGGTAGATCTTTCTGTCCACAAAATCCTGGGTCACTGGCTCCTGTTGCCCTCCAACTTAGGCGATAAAGATTACAAACTCAAGGTTCTCGACTCCTTGGCCCAAAGCCCCTGCCTGTGGAAGCAACGCATGAGTATGGTCTGTTCATGGAAAACCTCACAGATGGGCGATCCCACTTGGTGCCTGCGCTATGCCGAAGTCCATCTGCATCACCCTCACGACCTGATGCATAAGGCCGTAGGTTGGATGCTACGCGAAATGGGTAAACGTGTTAGCGAAGAACTCTTACGCGATTTCCTCCGCCAACACGCCCACGAAATGCCCCGCACCATGCTCCGCTACGCCATCGAGAAACTCCCCGCCCCCGAGCGCCAGTATTGGATGGGCATTAAATAAGTTCACACAATCTTCAAGAAAGCCTCAACCTGATTCTTTAGTGCTACTTTCTGTTCATCGCTAAGAATCATACGTCCTTCAGTCCAGGCCTCAACATTCAGAGCGATGCCTGTCTGAGGCTCCATCACATCGGCCTTCAGAAAAGTAAGCAATTCCGTTAGTTTCTCACGACATTTGGCTGTAGCCATCTTGCCCCCAGCCCCACTCAGTGCCACTTTCTTGCCGTTAATAACAGTAGGTGTTTCATAATCGTTAGCTACCACTGGACGCGACAACCAGTCAAACAGGTTCTTTACATGTCCTGGATAACTGAAGTTATACTCGGGCGTAAACACCCAGATGCCATCTGCCTCTTTCACCGTAGCACGCAGTCTACCTACAGCCTCAGGCTCAGGAAACTCTATATCCTGATTAATCAAGGGCACATCCTTATAATCCAGATAAGTAACTTCGGCACGTGCGCCAATCATTTGCTCAGCCTCGCGGGCCAACTGTCGGTTAAAGGAACCTTCCCTCAGCGATCCAACGATAAAAAGAATTCTTTTCATATCCATAAGTTTTTAGTTATTCACGTTGCGAAAAATGAAAATCATTGATATACCAACCACCCTCTAATGAATTCCGTTGCATATGAATCCACTGATGGCGTGTCATATCTACATGACCATTTGGCTTAAAGTGGATACCCTCGGACTCTAGGAGGGGGCGTTGGCGACTCCAGCCTGGGGCGGTGCGACCAGATTTGTTCACTACACGATGACAAGGTAGCTTCTCTGCACCAGGCGTGTAGCGCAACGTTCTACCAACCATACGCGAATGACTGGGCCAACCTGCCAGGGTGGCGATATCACCATAGGTGGTTACACAGCCACGAGGTATCTGGGCCACTATGTTGAGCACAGCATCGCGAAAGGCACGCGCCTGTTCAGGCGACATCTTATCAGGATAATCCTTCATTCTGAACTGTAAGTAGGATGTTCTGTTTAGCTGTGGTGGGTTGCATAGCCATGTCGAAGGGTAATCCCGGGGGATTGATGCAGGCAACACGGGCAAAGCCGGCATCGAGAAGTTGCTGCTCGTCAGCGATGCGACCGGCTATGAGCATAACAGGCACATGATGTTTCTGAGCACGCTGCAGAATGCCATAAGGCAACTTACCCATCAGCGTTTGTCTATCGGCTGAGCCCTCACCAGTAATCACCAGGTTGGCATCCTTCAGGAGTTCGTCGAAATGGATGGCATCCAACAGAAGGTCGATTCCAGAGCGACAATCAGCTTGCATATACTGCATAAAAGCATAACCCAAACCACCTGCAGCACCTGCGCCTGGCATATCCTGACAGTCGCGCCCCAAGTGCTTGGCCGATGCCTCAGCAAAGCGTTTGGCCCGGGCATCGAGGGCAAGAACATCATCAGGCGAAGCACCCTTCTGTGGCGCAAACACATGGGCAGCGCCATTTAAGCCACAAAGGGGGTTGGTAACATCGGTGGCGATGGTGAAACGCACATCATCTAGCTGACGCACATCGTCCCAAGTCTTTCCTTTGGCAAACGCATCGATGATGGCACGCAGCATGCCTATACCACAATCGCTGGTAGCACTGCCACCAAGCCCCACGATGATATGTTTGCAGCCTCTTCGCACGGCATCCACCACCAACTGACCAGTGCCATAGCTTGTAACTACCATGGGATTACGTTCCTCGGGCTTCACTAGCGTTAGTCCACTGGCTTTGGCAATTTCAATCACAGCCGTATCGCCCTGCATCAGATACTGTGCTACAATGGGACGCATCAGCGGGTCCTTCACATGCACCTGCACAATATCGCCACCCATAGCCGCTTGGGAAGCCTCCATAAATCCCTCGCCACCATCGCTCACAGGCACCTGCACCACCTTGGCATCAGGCATTCTGGCAAGAATACCCTCACTGGCTGCCTGATTAGCCTCAACAGATGTTAAACAGCCCTTGAATGAGTCGATGGCAACGATGATTTTATGCATTTACAATAAGCTATCGGCCAACTGCTGCAACAGGGCCTCGTCGGTAGATTTCATGCGTGAGCGGATGGTTACCATGGGCTCTACAATCTCGCAGTCCTTCAGGGCCTCAATCATGGTGCGCATGGTCTTGCCGGCCGTAGGAGCCCAGCTACCATTCTCAATGATACCGAACTTACGCTTCTGATAGTTCTTGATTTGCAGATGATACAGGAAATCGTGCATCACGGGGAACACGCCTGCATCGTAGCTCGAAGCAGCTACCACCACTGTAGGATAGCGGAAGGCATCCTCGATAACCTCGGCCATATCCGAGCGACTCAAATCGCTTACAACTACCTTTGGCGCACCCTTTTCGCGCAGTATCTCACCTAAACGCTCTGCAGCAGCGGCAGTACCACCATGAATACTGGCGTAGGCAATCAGTATACCCTCGCTCTCAGGCTCGTACTTGCTCCAGATATCATATAGGCGCACAGCCTCAGCCAGAGCCTCACCCTTGAGCACAGGACCATGCAGCGGACAGATTGTCTGGATATCGAGGGCTGCCGCCTTCTTCAGCACACTCTGCACCTGCGAACCGTATTTACCACATATATTAAAGTAATAGCGACGCGCCTCGCAAGCCCAATCGTTGGGATCATCGTTCACCAAGGCACCAAATTTACCAAAGCCATCGGCACTAAACAGCACCTTATCGGTGGTATCGTAGCTCATGATTACCTCGGGCCAGTGAATCATGGCAGCACCAATAAACTGCAACGTGTGCTTACCCAACGCGAGTGTATCGCCCTCCTTAACAGTAACCACACGACCCGTAAAATCTACGCCCTCGAAGAAGTTCGACAGCATTTTTACAGCCTGCGCACTGCACACCAGCTGCACACCGGGATACGTTTCCAGCATCCAAGCGATAAGTGCCGAGTGATCAGGCTCCATGTGGTGAACCACCAGATAATCAGGCTGGCGACCATTCAGAGCTGCAGTCAGATTGGCTTTCCACTCCTCGCCCTTACGACGATCAGCAGTATCCAGCACAGCTATCTTCTCATCATCGATGAGATACGAGTTGTAACTCATGCCCTCGGGCACCACATACTGACTCTCAAACAAATCGATGTCGAGATCATCCACACCGATATACTTAATTGTATCGTTCATTGTATTCATAGTTCTACGTTTAATCACATTCTGGCGACAAAGATAGTATAATTTTGTGGAAAGGCCAAACTTTTCGCACAATTATTTATGTGTTAAAATAGCGTTAACATAGCGTGCAGTGGTGCGCTATGTCGCCGATTTTTTGTACCTTCGCATCCGTTTTGCCCTTTTCGGGCAGCACTTTCAGGAAAAATGTAAAAAGATTGTTTAAAGATGGCAACAGGAAAATATCAAATTACTGAACTAAAGAAGTGTACAGCCGATTACCGAAATATATTAGGCGACGAACGTAAGGATGAGCTCCACGACAGGATAATGGAGATAATAGTAGATGACAAGAAATATCGTGATAAGGATTACACTGCCAGCAAACTGGCTGCCGACCTTGGCACCAACTGTCGTTATATCTCGGCAGTGATGACAGAGCGCTTCCACACCAACTTTAATGGATTGATGAACAAGCATCGTATCGACGAGGCTAAGACACTATTAGCCGAGGAGGAATATCGCGACAAATCTATCAGCGAGATTGGCGAGATGGTAGGCTTCGGTACCCGTCAGGCATTCTACGCCTCGTTCTACCGATTCTTAAACACCACCCCACGCGAATTCCGCGTCAAGCACCTTGGTCCTAAAAAGCGTAAGCGTTACAGCAAAAAGGCTTAATGCTTTTTACGGTATTCGTATAGCTCCAACGAGTTAACAATATTCTGCCACAGCACGTAACAGCCTGCACCTACCGATGCCACTGGGTTAAGGTAGGTATAGGCTACCCAGATGCTCAGGGCAGTATTTTTTTGGAACGAAGCCTGACCGCCATCGATCTCATCGCCTAACTGGCGACCAATCCAACGGCCCATCAGGAAAAGCACAAAGCAAAGAATCAGCGACATCACGGCTATCATCAGCAGCGTACGCAGTCCAGCGTCGCTATGCACGATGTTACGCACGGTAACACCCGACGTTACTGCCAACTGCGCTGCCCAGAGGTAGAACGAGAGGTCGGGTATCGACACAATCCATGCGCAGAGGCGCTTGGCATAGTGCTGCACCAACCATCCCAGCACCAGCGGAGCTACCAGCACCATCGCCAGTTTTTGCAGGATGATAAAGAATACACCCCAGAAACCAGTGCTAACACCACGCTCCAACAAAGGGAACACGGCAGGAATCATGAGGGCCGAAGCAAAGGCCGACATCACCACATAGGCCGTCATGGTATTGATGTTACCGCCAATCTTGGCAGTAACCACCGGAGCTGCCGTAGCAGCAGGACCGATGATACACGTAAGCACACTCTCCCAAAGCAATTTCTGTTCAGGGTCGGCATCCACTTGGAAGATAATCCACACGTTCAATGCCACCAAAGCCACCTGTACCACCAGCACACCTATGTGCCAGCGGTGAGGACGCATCTGATGGAAGTCGATACGACAGTAGGTCGAGAACAGCGTAGAGAACACCATAAACGGGAAAATAGCATCCACAACTTCGCCTAACGTATCGCCTGCGCCATCCAGAAATGGCAACAGATAAAACAGCAGATACACCACAGTACCAACAGCTATAGCCACTGGAAGAGTCCAGTCTTTAACAAATTGCTTCAGTTTCATGGTGCAAAATTACAAAAAATTTTTGTAATAAAGAAATTTTTAGTATCTTTGCAGCCAATATGAGTGTTACTGAGTTTATACATCAAGATAAGGAGGCAAAGCGATTCTCATTCGAAGTGCTGCCACCGCTGAAGGGTACTGGCACAGCCAAACTGTTTGCCGATATCGACAAACTAAGAGAATTCGACCCAGCCTACATCAACATTACCACCCATCACTCGGAGTTTGTGTATCACGAACTTGAGAATGGGCAGTTTGAGCGTCGTCGCATTCGTCGCCGCCCAGGAACCATCGCCATAGCCGCAGCCATCCAGCAGCGTTATCAGATTCCCGTTCAGCCCCACGTTATCTGTAGTGGTGCCACCATCGAGGATATCGAGTACGAGCTGCTCGACCTGCAATTCTTAGGCATCAACGATTTGTTGCTGTTACGTGGCGATAAGGCCAAGGAGGACAGCCGTTTCCAGCCTACCCCTGGCGGTCATGCGCACACCACCGACTTGATGGCTCAGGTAAAACGCTTTAACGAGGGCTTTTTTGCTGATGGCACCCCCATCAAGAATCCTGGTCGTCCGTTCGACTATGGTGTGGCTTGCTACCCCGAGAAGCACGAGGAGGCACCCAACCTTGAGATGGACATGCAATACCTGAAGCAGAAGCAGGACCTGGGCGCCCAGTATGCCGTTACACAGCTGTTCTTCGACAACGAGAAGTACTATGCTTTTGTTGAGAAGGCACGCCAGATGGGCATCACCATCCCCATCATCCCCGGCATCAAACCCATGGCCAAGCTGAGTCAGCTAACAGTAGTGCCCAAGACATTCCACTGCGATATCCCTGAGCCACTGGCCAAGGAGGTAGTGAAATGCAAGACCGACGAGGATGCCAAGCAGTTAGGTATAGAGTGGACCACCCAGCAGTGCAAGGATCTGTATGCGCATGGGGTACACAACATCCACTTCTACACCGTCTCAGCTGTTGATAGTGTTGCAGAGATTGTGAAGAGATTAGTGGTTAGAGGTTAAAGACAGATGAGTTTCGACGAGGTTATAGGACAGAAAGAGGCCGAGGAGCGATTGCTACAGCTGGTACGCAAGGAGCGATTGCCCCACGCACTGATGCTGTGCGGTCCGCAGGGCTGTGGCAAGCTGCCATTAGCCGTGGCTTTTGCCTGCTATCTGTTGGATAATGGCACACCATCTGCCAAAGCCATGCTGGCCAAACTGGAGCATCCCGACCTGCACTTCACCTACCCCACCATCAAACTGCCATCGATGGGCGCCGAGCATAAACCTGTGAGCGATGATTTTGCCAAGGACTGGCACGAGCTGGTAATGCGAGGCCTGTACTTTACGATGGAAGAGTGGATGACAGCCATGGGCGCCGAGAATCAGCAGGCCATCATTACTGCAGGCGAGAGCGACGACCTGGTACGCAAGCTCAGTCTGAAATCCAGTCAGGGTGGCTATAAAGTCAGTGTTATCTGGCTCCCGGAGCGCATGAACATAGAGTGCGCCAACAAACTGCTCAAACTGATTGAGGAGCCTCCTTCACAGACCGTCTTCCTGTTGGTGAGCGAGAACCCGGCCGCACTGTTGGAGACGATCAGAAGCCGCACACAACTGTTTGCCATGACACGCATCGGGATCGAGGATGTGGAGAAGGCGCTCGTCGAAAAAAGAGGGGTGGATGCCGAGGCTGCTCATCGCATCGCCCGTTTCTCTGAGGGCAGTTGGCTGAAAGCCCTCGATGCCCTCGATGCGGGCAGTGAGAACCATGAGTTTCTCAATGACTTCATGCAGATGACACGTATGTCGTTCACCAGGAATGTGGCTGGAATGACGCAGTGGAGTCTTAACGTGACGAAATATGGACGTGAGAAACAACGGAGGATGCTCAATTATTTCGTCAGGATGATTCGTGAGAGTTTCGTCTATAACTTCCATATCCCCGACCTTTCCTATATGTCGCTGGAAGAGGAGAATTTCGTCCGTCGTTTTGCTCCTTATGTCAATGAGCTGAATGTCATCCAGTTGGCTGAGAACATGACGAAAGCGGGTGAGGACATCGGAAGAAATGCGAATGCACGCATGGTGTTTTTCGATGTGGCATTGCAAACAACCGTGTTGCTGAGGGCAAAGGCATAAGTACCTGCCACATGTGGCACTTACAATCTATCAAACAAGAAGAATCCAAAGATGGACTATAAAAATATGACATTCAAATTAAGCACCGGCTGCGACAGAGGACTCTGCCGCAGAGGGGTCGGCAGACAGGACAAACAACTCAATACGTATGACTGGCTTGCCGACGTGCCTGGAAATGCTGAAAGCACAGACCTGGTGGAGGTGCAGTTCAAAAATACAAGAAAAGGATATTATCATAATGTCAACAATATCGACTTGCAAAAGGGCGATATCGTCGCTGTGGAGGCCAATCCCGGTCATGACATCGGTGTGGTGACACTGACTGGTGAACTGGTGAAACTGCAGGTGAAAAAGGCTTCTCTCAAGTCGGCGGACGATATCCGGCGTATCTATAGACTGGCCAAACCTGTGGATATAGAGAAATATGAGGAGGCCAAAAGCCGCGAGCACGGCACCATGATCCAAAGCCGGCAGATCGCCAAAGACCTGGGACTTGACATGAAAATCGGTGACGTGGAATACCAGGGTGATGGCAACAAAGCCATCTTCTATTATATCGCTGACGAGAGAGTAGACTTCAGGCAACTCATCAAGGTGCTTGCCGAAACCTTTCATGTCCGCATCGAGATGAAACAGATCGGAGCAAGACAGGAGGCCGGACGAATCGGAGGTACTGGTCCTTGTGGAAGAGAACTATGCTGCGCCACATGGATGAAGAACTTCATCAGCGTGAGCACCAACGCCGCACGTTTCCAGGATATTTCACTCAATCCACAGAAACTTGCCGGCATGTGTGCCAAACTGAAATGTTGTCTGAATTATGAGGTGGACAACTATATGGAGGCCGGAAGGCGGTTACCGCCCAAAGATGCAGTCCTGCAGACACAGGATGCCGACTATTTCCTCTTCAAAACAGATATCCTTGCCGGACTCGTCACTTATTCCACAGACAAGAAACTGGCTATCAATCTCGAAACCATTTCCGTTGATAGGGCAAAAGAGATCGTCGAACTCAACAAAAGAGGCGAGAAACCATTGTCGCTCCTCGAGGAAGATGACCTGAAAGAGGATGACAGACCCAAAGACTTGCTTGACGATGATATTACTCGTTTCGACAAAACAAAGAAAAAGAAAAAACGCAAGCAGAAGTCAGAGGCGAAGGCCTCAAAATCTCAGAAAGAGAATAAAATGCCCGATAGGGAATCACGTAAAGAGATGGCAGAGGAGAAGATTGATGAGTCGCCAAAGAACCGTCAACCAGTGCCTCAGAAAGGTGATAACCCGCAACAGCCCAAAGGCGATAAACCCCAACAGCCCAAAGGCGAAAACCCGCAACAGCCTAAAGGCGACAAGCCCCAACAGCCCAAAGGTGACAAGCCCCAACAGCCCAAAGGTGACAAGCCACAGGGCAACAGGCGCAACCAGCGCAAAGGGCCCAAGGCACCACAACCATAATCATCAATCTGTCAGATGAAAAAATCCATATGGATGATCATGACCACGATGGCCGTCGCACTGATGTTGACGGCCATCGTGGCATGTTATCAACAGACGGCATATTTCAATTACCAATCCACGGCGATTGATGGGTGGCATAAGTCAGACGTCCTGCAGTTTGCCGTGCCATCGGTAGACGAGGAAGGCTATTATGTGGAAGAGGTGGGCGTAAGAGTGAATGCGGAATATCCCTATAGACAACTCGCATTGGTTGTCAATCAGGAGATCATCTCCACCAGACTGAAAAAGAATGTCAGTTTCAAAACCGACACCTTGGTGCTGGATATCTATGATGATGAGGGGCGTGCCATAGGAAAAGGAGTCAACCTGAGGCAATATGTCATCGCCGTCCGCCAACTGAGTCTGAAAGCAGGCGATTCGCTCTCAGTGAGCATCAAGCACCACATGCAGCAGTCCTCCATCAGCGGTGTCGCTGATGTGGGAATCAAGGTTACCCATGCTGAATAGGGGCTGTGGCGCTGGCTCTTCTGAATGATGTCAGGTGCGGATGAGGTTGCGGCTGGCATCTATCCTCAGGAAAATAAACAAGAGGATGGTGAATCCCCATAAGGAACTGCCTCCATAACTGAAAAACGGCAGCGGGATGCCAATGACAGGAGTAAGGCCGAGCACCATGCCGACATTGATGAACACATGGAAGAGAAAAATGCTCAGCACACAGTAGCCGTAGACCCTGCCAAACTTGAATGGTTGTCGTTCCGCCAGATGGATCAGACGTAGAATCAGGCCAAGGAACAACAACAAGACACCTGCCGAACCGATAAATCCTTCTTCCTCTCCCACCGTGCAGAAGATGAAATCTGTGTCCTGCTCTGGCACAAATTTCAACTTCGTCTGCGTCCCGTTGAGAAATCCTTTTCCTTTCAATCCTCCAGAACCAATGGCAATCTGACTTTGATGCACATTGTAACCGGCGTCGGCAATGTCATCGTCCAGACCAAGGAGCACATTGATGCGCTGGCGCTGATAGGGCTCCATCACATTGTTGAGGACAATACTGGCTGAATAGAAAAAGATGATCGAGCCCAAGGAGAACAATGCGATATAGAGGTAGTTTCCCACTCTCGTGCCCAATCCCTGATACATGAAATAACCAATCAGAGCGGCACAGAGAAGCAACTGTACCCACACGATATCGAAAGGTATCACATATTCCGAGAAAAGCAAGAACAACAGGGTCACGCCAACCGAGATGCCAATCAGCCTCAGTGCTTTCTGCTTGTCATGGCAATAGACATACACAAGACCCGCAGAGAACAATTGGATGAGCAGCAGCACGATGAATTTGCCTAACGACGTGGGAGTATCCCATAGCGCGATCTGTTCGTAGCGGATGCCCAACACAAAATAGAGCACCATCGCCACACCGGTGAAAAGGATGCTTCCAGGCATGCCTTCACGGTAGAACATCAGGAAAAAGGCCAGATATACCAATGCCGATCCTGTCTCATGCTGCAAGACGATGCAACCCATCGGAACGAAGATGATGGCACATGAGAGCAGAAAATCACGCATGCGGTGGATGTTGTAGCCATAGGTGGTCATAAACTTGCTGATGGCCAATGCCGTGGCAAACTTGGCAAACTCTGCCGGTTGCACACGCACAGGACCGAGAACCAGCCATGAACGCGATCCTTTGATGGTTACTGGGTTGAAGATGGTGGCAAACAGCAGCAGGACAAGAATGGCATAAAGTGCGTAGGCGAAGGTGTCGTAGTAGCGGTCGTCCAGCATGAGAATGACAAATCCCAGACAGATAGACGTCCCGATCCACACCAATTGCATGCCAGAGCGGGTCGACACACTCAGCAGATTGGGTTCGCTGAATGAATAACTGGCACCACACACACTCATCCAACCAAGCACGAGTAGGGCGATGTAGATGGCTATCGTCCACCAGTCGAGTGAACGGAGGACACCCGGTTGACTACCTGTCTTTTGTTCCATATTTCAGATGCATGTTCTGTATTTGTGATGCTTGACGCTTCGAACCTTCCGACAACTCTCCTTTGATGTATTGCTCCATCATCAGAGAACCGATAGGTACACCAAAGGTGGCTCCAAAACCACCGTTCTCCACATAGACACTGACCGCGATCTTCGGTTCGTTCATCGGAGCGAATCCCATAAACACGGAGTGGTCTCTACCTCGGTTCTGCGCTGTTCCTGTCTTGCCGCAGACCTCATAGTCACGGCGGTTGGCGCGACGGCAGGTGCCGCCGGTCACAGCGCGGCGCATACCTCTCACCACCTGGTCATAGGCCTGCCGGCTGGCCATCGTGTAGCGCTTTTTCTGATAGAGCGTATCGAGTTCCTGCTCCTCAATCTCTTTCACCACGTGAGGGGTGATAAACCAACCGCGGTTGGCGATGGTGGCACAAAGGTTGGCTATCTGGAGTGGGGTGAGGGTCACCTCGCCCTGGCCGATGGAGATACTGATCACACCCAGCGCGTTCCAGTCGTTCTTGAAGGCCTTGTCATAGAAACTGGCGTTGGGAATCATGCCGCGCTTCTCTCCTGGCAGATCCACACCGAGTTTGTAGCCAAATCCCATACTCACCATGTAGTCGCGCCAGACGTTCATGGCGTTTTGCAAGGTACCATATTTCTCTTTCTTGTTGAGCATGTAATAGAGTCCCCAGCAGAAGAAACCGTTGCAGGAGGTACCGATGGCGGGTATCAGGTTGAGAGGGGAGGGGTGTGAGTGGCAACCCACCTTCATGCCGCGGATGACAAATCCATGGTGGCAGGGATAGCGGGTCGTGGAGTCGATCACACCTTCTGTCAGGAAGGTCAGGGCTTGGCTGGTCTTGAAGGTGGATCCCGGCGGATACTGACCCATGATGGCTCGGTTGAGAAGGGGTTTCATAGGGTCTTTCGACAACTTCTGGTGATTCTTGCCTCGTTGACGGCCGATCATCATCCGAGGGTCGTAGGAGGGTGACGACACCATGCAGAGCACCTCTCCCGTTGACGGCTCTATGGCGACGATACTGCCCAGTTTTCCTTCAAGCAACCGTTCACCAAGGCGTTGCAGTTCTATATCAATGCCCAGCGTGAGTGCCTTGCCCGGGACGGGTTTGGTGTTGAATTCGCCGTTGTGGTAACTGCCTTGGATCCTGCCCAGTTTGTCGCGCAGCAGGATCTGGATACCTTTCGTGCCTCGGAGCTCTTTTTCGTATGAGCGCTCGATGCCGATCTTGCCGATATAGTCGCCAGGTTGATAATACTCATCCTCCTCGATATCTTTTGGCGATACCTCTGCCACATCTCCCAACAACAAAGCGGCATTGGGATATTCATATTGGCGGATGCTTCGCTTCTGGATGTAGAAACCGGGAAATTTGTAGGCTTTCTCCTGAAAGACGCTGAATTCCTGGTCGGACAACTGTGTCATGAACAGTTGTTGCGTGAAACGAGAATAGCCCGGGTTTTTCCCACGGTCTTGGATGTCGCTCATCCGCTTGATGAAATAGTCCTTGGTGATGTTGAGTGCTTTGCATAACTCCATGGTGTCAAGGCGTGAACGTTGCTCATTCACGATCACCATGATGTCGTAGGACGGTTGGTTGTATACCAGCAACTTGCCGTTGCGGTCGGAGATGATGCCACGGGAAGGAAACTCCACTTTTTTGAGAAAAGCGTTGCTGTCGGCGTTTTTCTTGTAGTCATCACTCATGATCTGGAGGGTAAACAGACGGATGATGTAGATGGCCACGATGAAAATGGCCACCCCTGCTACGACATAACGCCGGTTTCCTAATTCGTAATCCTTCATGTCTGTCCAATCCAATCAATCATCATGCATGGCATCCTGCTCATGCACGGATGGTTTTATCATTTTTTCCCTTTCTTCAGACTGTCGGCTGCCAGTATCAGGGCAGATGTCAGAATGGTGCTTCCGACCACGCACTCCAACCATTTCAGCAGATGGAAGAAATTCAGCATCTCCAGTGTAAAGAACATCAGGCAATAGACCAAGGTCATCACGAGGGTATAGTTTACAAATGGTTTGGTGCCGATGGTCGACATCGACGGAACCAGTTGTTCTTCGCTCTCACGGGTCATGAAAAGGTCAAGCAAGTAGGGTTGCAGCATGGCTGCGAACGTCATGGAGGCGGCTGCCACGCCCGGTGTGTTGGAAAACGTGTCGAGCAACAGTCCCAATGCGAAGGATATCACCATCATCAGCCATTTGCTCATGCCTTTCCGGAGTGTGAGTACAAAGTAGATGTAGAACAGTGGCATCGCACAACCGAACAGCTGGCAATGGTTCAGCACAAACACTTGTATGACACACAGCACGACGAAGAGCAAGGGTATCCGGATGAAATCGTGGTTCATGTCGCTTATTCGTTTCGCTGAGGTTTGATAGAGTCGGTCGCCTGACGCAGCAGGTTCAGGCGTTCTGTCACAGCGGCATCATCAATGACATATACGTCACGCAGGTTGCCGAAGTCTGTCGAGAGTTTGATTTCCAGACGGTAGGAAAGACCGTCTTTGGAGTCATGTTCTGCCATCACCTCACCCACCATGATGCCCGGAGGGAACATGGCTGAATAGCCGCTGGTCACAATGGTGTCGCCTTTCTCAAACTTGGCATGGCGGGGGATGTCGTCCACAAAGGCGATGTCACTGGCACCGCCCTCCCAATGGAGATAACCGAAATATCCGCTACCCTGAATGGCGCAGCTGATATTGGATTTGGTGCTCAATACGGGAATCACCACCGCATAATGTCCGGAGGCCATATATACCACGCCAACCACACCAGTGCCACAGGCCACACCCATGTCTGCGTGCACACCATCATAGATTCCTTTGTCAATGGTGATGAAATTGTCGGCCTTGTCAACGGAATTGCTGATGACTTTCGCGCCAATCAACTGATATTGATTGAGCAAAGGCATCTGGCCACGGTCCACATAGGTCGTGTCGTGCTTCAGACGCTCATCTGTGAGGGCGTCACGAAGCAAACTCACCTCACGCTCTAGCATGAGATTGCGCTTGGTGAGTTGTTCGTTCATGGCTCCCTGCCCCCAAAAAGAGGTCATCTTGGAGTCTAGTTCATATGACAGACCTGCCAAATAGTTGGCTGATGAAAACCATACGCTTCCTTGGTAACTGTTGTACTGAAACAGCAGCACCAGGCTCACTACTTCAAGTATCACGAAGACAAACCAGTAGTTGTACTTCTTGAGAAACTCCAGGAGATTGCGCATGGCTAACCCTTTATCTCATCAGGAACGAATATCTGTCAACGTTCTTCAGAGCCACACCGGCACCTTTGGCCACACTGTGAAGCGGGTCTTCGGCGATATGGAAGGGTATTTGGATCTTGTCGTGCAAGCGCTTGTCCAGTCCACGGAGCAATGCACCGCCACCTGTCAGGTAAATGCCGTTGTGCACGATGTCGGCATACAGTTCTGGCGGTGTCTTCTCCAATGCAGACAGCACGGCATTCTCTATCTTCGCTACGGTCTTGTCCAGACAGTGTGCGATTTCCTGATAGCAGACAGGTACTTCCATAGGCAGTGCGGTGATGCGGTTGGGGCCATGCACGATATAATCCTCCGGCGCTTCGTCTCCAAGGTCTGTCAGTGCTGAACCGACATGTATCTTGATGCGCTCTGCCATACGCTCACCCACTTTCAGGTTGTGCTGGCGGCTCATGTAATCCTGTATGTCGGCAGTGAGGTCATCACCGGCAATGCGGATAGAGTTGTTGGATACGATTCCTCCCAAGGAGATGACGGCAATCTCTGTGCTGCCACCACCTATATCGACAATCATGTTGCCTTCGGGTGCCTCCACGTCGATGCCTATACCGATAGCGGCTGCCATCGGCTCAAAGATCAGATAGACATCACGGCCGTCAGCATGCTCCGCAGAATCACGGACAGCACGCAACTCCACTTCTGTAGAACCAGACGGAACGCCTATCACCATGCGCAGTGAAGGTGAAAAGAACCTGCTGCCGCTGTGAACCATCTTGATAAGGCCGCGCATCATCTGCTCGCAGGCAGAGAAGTCGGCTATCACACCATCCCGCAACGGGCGCACGGTGCGTATGTTGTCGTGTGTCTTCTCAAACATCAGTTTGGCCTTCTCGCCCACTGCCAGCATCTTGTCGGTGCGGCGGTCGAGGGCCACGACCGATGGCTCGTCCACCACAATCTTATCATCACTGATAATAATCGTGTTGGCTGTGCCAAGGTCCATTGCTATTTCACGAATAAATGAAAAAAGTCCCATTTTTTAAGTCTGAAGCGATAATTGTATCCTGTGAAGTTTTGAATGTTAGGTGTGGTTGCCGAGGATCATGCTCCGGCAAACCACGTGTGGATAGCTGTGTCGTAATGACTGCTCACGCCAAAAGCACGCTCAGCAAACTGGCGTCGCTCTTCCAAACTGGTCTGTGCACCCTTCTCCTGGAGGATGCGGGTCAGCATGCCATATTCGGCCTTGCTGGGAATGATGACAACATCATTGAAATTCTTGGCGGCGGCACGGATCAGTGAGATACCTCCTATGTCAATTTTCTCGATGATGTCTTGTGATGAGGCACCACTCTTCACGGTGTCCTCAAAGGGATAAAGGTCAACCACCACGAGGTCGATCTCTGGAATGTCGTATGTAGCCATCTGCTCCTTGTCGCCGGCATTGTCGCGACGCCCGAGGATACCTCCAAACACTTTCGGGTGGAGCGTCTTCACACGGCCACCGAGGATTGAGGGGTAGCTCGTCAGGTCTTCTACCTTCTGGCACTCTATGCCTAAAGACTCGATAAACTGCTGAGTACCTCCCGTACTCAGGAATTTCACGCCTTCATCCTGAAGTTTTTTCAGCAAATCGTCGAGGCCGTCCTTGTGGAAAACCGATACCAAGGCGGTCTTAATCTGTTTTGTTTCTGCCATTTCTTATAACGTTAATATGTACATATTTAAAAAGAGGGTGCAAAGTTAATAAAAAATAACGACTATCAACCGCAATGCTGCCGTTTTTTTTATTTTCATGCAGTTAAATTGCCAAAAGTCAAGTAACGGGGGATCCAAAGCCAGAAGGTTGAGCCCCTACCCTCGCCCTCGCTCTCAACACCAATCCGGCCGTTACAGCGATCAACAATAGCCTTACAGATGGAGAGACCGAGACCAGTACCCTGAACATAGTCGTTAAGCTTGACGAAGCGATCGAAGACCGAAGCCTGCTTCTCAAGCGGGATGCCGGCACCAGTATCCTCACAATAGATGTAGATACCTTCACCCTCCGTGCGATAACCCACCTTGATGTGACCCTTATGTGTGTACTTCACGGCATTGGTGACAAAATTGGTGAGCATCTGTTGCAGACGACCTCGGTCGAGGGTGGCGGGATAGTCGCTGAGGGGATTGTCCTTGATGAACTCAACACCGGGTTCCTGGACGCGCTGTGCCAAAGTCTGGCAGATATCGTCGAAGATGGAGGGCAGGTCTACCTTCAGTGGATGGATAGCCAGTGACTGACCCATGCTGCTGGCCTCAAGGATGTCATTAATGAGACGGAGCAGCATGTCACAGTTGTCGCGAATAATACGGATAAACTCCTGGCGTTCCTCGGCACTGTCAATCTCCTGAAGCAGGTCTGAGAAGCCCACAATGGCATTGAGCGGCGTACGGATTTCGTGTGTCATATTAGCCAGGAATGCCGCCTTCATACGTCCTGAGTCCTCGGCCCGTGCTGTTTCCTGGCGAAGTCGCTCCTGAGCTGCCATGAGGTCAGAAATGTCGCGGGTAATGCCAAAGTACTGATAGATTTTACCGTCTTTGTCGCGCAGTGGAATGCCGCTTATACCATTCCAACTATGTCCACCGCCGCTCAGGATATTGTCATTAAACTCACGGATGAGCCGGAAGGGCTTTCCATTTCTCATGATGTCACGCAGGTTATCGTTGACATATCCATGGAATCGTTCGCTGAGTCGTGATATGTAACTCTGGATGGGCTCATCGATTTCGCCCTGTCGCAGGGAGCGTGAGAAGTTGATGCGGCGGGGCTTCAAGTCGAAGCGCCACACCCACATCTTGCTCTCTACCAGCAAGTAGCGCAACTGCTGCTCGTAGCTATTGATGCGATCGTTGGTCTGCTGTAGCTGGCGGTCGTGCTCACGCTGTCTCATATACATCTCACGCTCGGCAGTAACGTCGCGAGCAGTCACGACATAGTACACCTGATAACCCTCGTCGTCGAATACAGGCTGGGTGCGCGACTCAATGTACTTGTCAATGCCCAGCTCAGGATAGTACATACGACCGCAAACATGATAGGTGTCGCGGGCTCCCTGTTCGATAAAGGGTGCTGAGAATGGGTCGTCAAAGAGGTTGCCGTCACGGAAGGCCTGCTCCGTGCCACGCTGCATCTCGCAGAGCTCATACATCTTCTGGTTGAAGTCTATGAGCTTGCCGTCGGCACCATAGAAGGACATGGGCGAGAGGTTAGTCTCAAAGACCTTCATATAGATGGCCGTCATCTCCTGGTTGTGCTGCTGCTCGCGTACCTCGCGGGTAATATCGTTGAAGGCATGGAAGATATAACGTGGCTCACCATCCTCACGTTCCAGGATGGCACTACCGTCGTATTCATGCCAGTTGGGCTCGTCGTCAGTGCCTTTATTCCAGAATTTGCGCAGCGTCCATTCATCCATCTCGCCACGCTTCATACTTGCCACATGGTCGAAGAAATCGTCGAGTTCCTCGGTGCGGAAGTGTGACAGGAACTCTGCCTCACTCATGCCTTCCGGCGGCAGCAGTTCGTTGTAGGCATTATACACATGGCCTGTCTGGACGTCGTATTTCAAAACGTAGTAGTCGCCCATATGCAACGCTTGCTCCATCATGTGCTTCAAATCAGTATTACGACGCACGGCAGCCTTGACACGCAGATGGATAAGGGCTCCCATGAGTACGAAGACCAGCAACATAGCTCCCATAGCGATGAGGATGGCCACTGTCAATGGCGAGGAATCGTCGTGGTAAAGCTCTGGGCGGAACCACTT